>Ga0256845_1002597_pt1 | contig 12924 bp, 13 predicted proteins | sample RiftiametaG_FD_189101 | JGI IMG/M metagenome (GOLD analysis project Ga0256845, IMG submission 189101) | Tube worm associated microbial communities from hydrothermal vent at the East Pacific Rise, Pacific Ocean - Riftia | ecosystem: Host-associated > Annelida > Integument > Unclassified ... | reverse complement strand
CCGTTTCCCGAATGGGCAGTGATCAGCGCTGAATCTTTCTAATACTTGAACAGAGTAATTTGTTTAGCGGGTCGTTGTAGTGGAAGAACAAAGGGGCGAGAATTTGGCGTTTTTTAGCCAAATGTAGTAACTTTGCTCAGCGCCGAGCTGAGTGGAACTACAACGTACGTATATACGGAACAGTTCCGTATATTTCCTATATATCTGGAACTCATATTTTTTGTAAAAAAAATTTTGAGACTCGATATAGAGTACAATCTAAGCCAATAAGCTTACAAATCAAAATCATCCAAAGGGTTTTTGATTGTATCAATCCCTGCTTGAGTAATGTGGGTATATATCTCTGTCGTTTTGCTACTACTATGCCCCAGTATATGTTGAATATACCTCAAATCAGTGCCTTTCTCTAGCAAATGGGTAGCGTAGCTATGGCGTAAGGTGTGTGGAGTTATAGGTTTTTTAATCCCAGCTAGTTCAGCATATTTCTTGATGAATTTCTGAATACTTGAAGAACTATACTTATCGCCCATCTTCCCCTCTACTATATATTTTTCGGGGTTATATTGGTCTAAATAATCTTGTAGGATGTTTTTGGCTTTTTTGGCTAAAAGTACATAGCGATCTTTTTTTCCTTTTGCTGCCTTGATGTGAACTCTCCCTGTTTCATAATCAATATCAATTCGTTCAAGATTAATCATTTCACTTACTCTTAATCCACAGCTATAGATAACCACTAATATTGTTTTATGCTTTAGGTTTGAGCAATTTCTAAACAAATTGGTAGCCTCATTTTGGGAGAGTACCGTAGGTAGCATCTTAGCCTTGCGGGGTCTATCGATAAAATAAGTTTGCCTTAAGCCACCAAGTACTTTTTCATAATAAAATTTAATCGCATTGATTGATTGGTTTTGATGGGACTCACTTACCTGCCTTTCTTGTACCAAATACCTCAAGTATTCTCTAATTTGTTCATGTGAAATTTCGGCAGGTTTATAGGCGTAATAGTAGCTAAAAAATTGCTTAAGCATTGAGGTATAGGTGCTTACTGTTGACTCACTGTATCGCATTTCGATTAATTTTTGTCTTACTATTATAGGGCATTCTCTTTGATGTTCTTTTACTATCAGAGGTGTTGGTTTTATCTTTTGACCTCTTTTATCTTCTATTTCGAAATGAATTTTTTGTTTTAAAAAAATACTGCTTAATTTTTCAAAACTCCATTTTGTATAAGGAATTGTCCAATGTTTGTACAGCTTATCATAATCGTAGTAAGCAAGTGATTTGATATAAGCAATTCCTTCTTTACTGGGATAAAATGGTATTCTCATTCTATTTCCTCTTAAGAGTAAAATAGTATGATTTTTTTGTTTTTTTTGAATACTTGGTTTGCTGATTTTGGTTTGTATTGCAATTGACTTGATAAACTGTTTGTTTTTTTCGGTTTGAGGCAAAAGCCACATTTGATTACTTTGACTCCATTGTCTGCCAAAAACTGCTTTAATCTGCTCAATTCTTTTGTCTTGGTGGTCTATTGATATAGCGTACCAGTCTTTTTGTCTATGATTTAATAAAATTACTCTCATTACTTTATTCCGTATATCTCTCTATATAGCGGAATATACGGAATAAAAATTTAATCATAATCCGCTAACTGTAGTTTGAACAGTGAAGGTTGGCTTAGGGGGTGAAGTGGAAATCCTTTGTTTGTTTTTTTTATGTTTTAATGGGGAATGCTTATTTTGCTTGAGAGCCTCAGACTGACACAAGTAAGCTCAATACAAAAACAAACAAAGATTGGGAACGAAAAACCCGACCGTAGCTGCGGAATAGCAGTGATGAGCGTAGTGAAAGGGAAGCCCCAAATTATATTTTAATAGTCTTTGTTTAATTTGCTGTTGTTGAGCCACTTATTGAGCAATGAAAAGCCATTTTCAGTTAAAATAGACTCTGGGTGGAATTGAACAGCGGAAATAGGTAATACTGTATGATACAAACCCATTGGTTCATTCTCTAAACTTACTGCTGAAAATTTTAAGTTTTCTCCGTTTCTATCGATCACCCAAGAATGGTAGCGGACAACATCTATATATTGTGGTTGTCCTTCAAAAACATCTTTGTCTAATGATTCAATTGTTCTTACTTTCCCATGGATTGGCTCGTTTGCCTTGCGTAGGCTTCCGCCAAAATATTCTGCAATGGCCTGCATACCAAGGCATACGCCAAAGATTGGTTTTTGTGCTTTTACATAATAATCAATAACTGCCATTAAGTGGTTAGCATCTTTAGGCACTTGAGGGCCTGGACTTAGTATCACGCCATCATACTTATCTGAGTTGCAAAGCTTAGTAAGTGATTCGTCATTACGAATGACTTCTACTTCTTGACCTAGGCAAAAAAAATATTCCGCCAAGTTATAGGTGAAGCTATCGTAATTATCTACAAGAAGTAACATCTATTATGTTTGTGGAGCTACAATTAATTCATTCATAGACTGGATTAAGTCTTTGGCAAAAGGAATGATTTTACTGCCTAAACCTAATAGAGCAGGGCTAAATTTTACTAAGTAAGGATATACAACAGTCCCTTCGGTAAGATTCTGGGGTAATAAAATATTTGCTGAGTCTATTAGCCACATCAAAGTACTTAATATAAATGTAGCTTTTAACACTCCCAATACCGCTCCTCCTACATTGTCTAAACTACCAAGTATAGATACGTCAAGAAATCGCTTTACGATTTTGGTAAGCATATTAATCCCAATTAATACTGCCAAAAATGTAATGATAAAGGCAATAGCAGGCATCATTTTATTATCAGACCCAAAGTATGGTTGTAACCAATGCATCATTACATTAATCAGCTTAAAACCCATAATCGTTGCCAACAAAAAAGCAAAAAGCATACTTAATTCTAATAAGAGTCCTTTTTGATAACCTTTATACACTCCCCAGAGTATTGGGATTAGTATAATAACATCTAATGTTTTCACACTTAAGACAATAATGCTTTAGCTACCGAAGAAATTACTTTTCCATCTGTTTTTCCTTTAAGGGATCCCATTGCTGCGCCCATTACTTTACCAAGGTCGGCTACCGAAGATGCTCCTATTTTTGCAATAATTTTTTCTACTTCTATTTTTACTTCTTCTTCAGATAATTGCTTAGGCAAAAATTCTTCAATTACTTTTAATTCCTCAATTTCGGTTTCAGCTAGATCATTACGATTTTGTTGTTCGTAAATCTCAATTGAGTCACGACGCTGTTTGGCAGCTTTTATCAAAATCTCAGCCTCTCTGTCTTGGCTAAGACTAACGTCTTTTTTTTCTGTTTCGGCTAATAATATAGCAGACTTGATACTACGTAAAGCACGTAACCTGTCCTTTTCTCGGGCAAGCATTGCTTTTTTGATTTCGGTATCTATTGTTTCTTTAAGCGACATACTCATTCAATTTTATTATCTTGCGTAAACTTAATAAAAAAAAGCATAAAATGCGGTATCTATACTTTATTCATCTAGTATAAGCTTATCGCTAATGATATAAAATATGACTCGTTTAAGTGTAAATATTAACAAAATTGCTACAATACGTAATAGTCGTGGAAAAAATAATCCTGAACTGATACAAGTTGCTTTAGATTGCGAAAAATTTGGTGCAGAAGGGATTACGATACATCCAAGACCTGATGAGCGACACATTCGATATGCAGATGCTTACGCTCTGAATAAAGTAGTCACTACAGAGTTTAATATAGAAGGGAATCCTATTGATTCTTTTATTAAGCTAGTAAGTGATATTGTTCCTGATCAAGTTACTTTAGTGCCTGACGGACCAGAGGCTGTTACTTCTAATGCGGGTTGGGACACAATCTCTCACGAATCTTTTTTGACGGAAGTCATCTCTCATTTTAAATCTTTAGGTATTCGCACGTCTGTTTTTTTAGACCCGAATCCTAAATATGTAGCGTATGCCAAAAAATGTGGTGCAGATCGTATTGAGCTGTATACTGAAAATTATGCCCTTCAATATACCCAAAATCCTAGCCTAGCAATCAAGCCCTATATAGAAACTGCTAAGCTGGCTATCGAGTATGGTCTAGAACTTAATGCTGGTCACGATTTAGATTTAGAAAACTTAAAATATTTTCAAGAAAAAATCCCTTCACTTAAAGAAGTATCCATTGGGCATGCTTTGATTTGTGATGCTCTTTATGCAGGATTAGAACCAACAATAAAAGCATATTTAAAAGTGTTATCATAAAATGAATAGAATCTACCACTCACAAGTATCTACTGTTATAGATGGGCTGTACTCCATCTTTAAAGATGGCTATTATGCCGACAAAGTCATTCAGAGATTACTGAAAAGTAACCCTAAACAAGGTGCTAAAGACCGTGCTTTTATCGCCAATAGTTTATATGAAATTGTGCGTTGGTGGCGATTAATCTGGTTCTTGACAGGTGACCAAACAGAGTTAAATAATAACAGTTTGTATAAACTTTTTGGTACATATTGGGTTTGGAAAGGCAATATACTTCCAGATTGGATAGAGTTTAGCGATATTAATGCTAATGAGATTAAAAACAGATTAAAAGAAGCTGAGCAAGATTTTGGGGTTTTACAATCAATCCCAGAATGGATGAATATGCTAGGGTGTGAAGAGTTGGGCACAGAAAAATGGCAAGTAGAAATAAAAGCTATGAACCGTGAGGCTGATATTTTTATTAGAATAAACACATTAAGGACTACAAAAGAACAAATGATAGCATTACTTGATGAGACTAAAATTCCTCATGAAGTTATAAAAGACGATACTATTCAGATTCTAAAACGACAAAATTTATTTCAATTACCTGTTTTCAAAAAGGGATGGTTTGAAATGCAAGATTCTGGATCTCAGCTCATTGCCCCTTTTATGCAAATAGAGCCTGGTATGAGAGTAATTGATGCTTGTGCTGGTGCAGGTGGGAAAACATTACACCTTGCTTCTTTGATGAAAAACAAAGGAAAAATAATTGCGATGGACATAGAGGCCCACAAACTGGTAGAGCTTAAAAGACGTGCCAAGCGAGCAGGTTCTTCTATCATAGAAACACGCGTAATTGAAAACACAAAAACTATCAAACGCCTAAAGGGATCAGCGGATAGATTATTGTTGGATGTGCCTTGTTCAGGGTTAGGAGTGCTAAAACGTAATCCAGATGCTAAATGGAAATTACAAGCCTCTTTTATAGAGAATCTTAAAGAAACTCAGGCACATATCATCAATACATATTCTCAGATGCTCAAGCCTGATGGACTAATGGTTTATGCTACTTGTAGCCTCCTCAAATCTGAAAATGAAGAGCAGGTACAAAAGTTTCTAGCTGAATATACTGATTTTTCTCTTATTGAAGAAAAATACGCTTTTCCATCAGAAGGAAATCATGATGGATTTTATATGGCATTGATTAAGAGAAACATTTAAACTTATTAGCACATCATATATTTATGAAAATCTATACTAAATCAGGAGACAAAGGTACAACAGGTGTGTATGGAGGGACACGAGAGTTTAAAGATTCATCTAGGGTAGAGTGCTTAGGAGAAATGGACGAAGCCAACTCTACCATTGGTTTACTACGAGTTAAACTTGGTGACACGCATGAGTGGCAAGCAAATTTACAGCGTATCCAAAAAGACATGATGAATATGATGTCGCACCTGTCGAAACCTTCTGACGATACTTCTAAGAGAATAAATAGAAATGAAAAGTCAATAACTGGACCAGCATTTTGTGAAGAATGGATTGATGAATTAGAGAGCTCTATTTCATCTTCTTCCAATTATTTTTTGCTCCCAGGCGGAAATGAAATCTCTGCACTTTGCCATATATGCCGTACTCAAATTAGACGAGCCGAACGCAGGTTAATAACGCTTATGAGAGAAGATCAAGACTGTGTAGAAGAATATATTTTACAATATGTCAATCGACTTTCAGACCTGTTTTTTGTAATGGCACGAGCCGAAATGGATAAAGAAGGACTAATAGAAGAAAAGTGGAATCTCTTTATTTATAAGAAATTTTAATGGTTTCTCTGTGTAGTCCCTAACTTTTTCTTAAATATGTCGTTCAGCATGATATGATGAGCGTACCAAAGGTCCTGATTCTACAAAATCAAATCCTTTTGCATAACCTACTTCTTCATACTCTTTAAACAAATCGGGGTGAATAAATTCAATAATTTCATGGTGCATTTTTGTCGGTTGTAAATATTGCCCTAATGTCAATACGTCGCAACCATTATCTATCAAATGATCCATTATTTCAAATACTTCTTCTTTTGTTTCCCCCAAACCAAGCATAACTCCTGTTTTGGTTCGTTTCCCATATTCTTTAGTCAGCTTGATTTGTTCTAAGCTTCTTTCGTATTTGGCTTGAGGACGTACTCTTCTTGCCAATCGCTTTACTGTCTCCATATTGTGCGATACAACTTCTTGACCAGCACTAATCATGCGGTACAAAGCATCCCAATTGGCTTTTACATCTGGTATAAGCGTTTCTATGGTAGTATTAGGCGACAGCTCTTTGATTTGTACAATCGTTTGATGCCAAATTTCAGCCCCTTTATCTTTGAGTTCATCTCTATTTACTGATGTGATTACAGCATGCTTAACCCCCATCGTTTGGATAGACTCTGCTACACGGCGAGGCTCATCAGTATCATATTCTGGTGGACGACCTGTAGCTACAGCACAGAAAGTACAGCTACGGGTACATACATTTCCTAGTATCATAAAAGTAGCAGTACCAATCCCCCAACATTCTCCCATGTTGGGGCAACTACCACTTTCGCAAATGGTGTGTAACTTGTTCTTGTCTACAATTTCTCGTACTTTTCTATATTCTTTACCAATAGGTAATTTTACTCTCAACCAATCAGGCTTTTTGACTCTTCCTGTTTTTTTATCTATTACTGGTAGCTCTATCATAATTATATACTTATCATCACAAAGGTACAAAATTAATATCTTGAGCCATAAAATAAGGTCAAAGATAAGGCATTAAAAATGGTAGGATTAGTAACTCTACTTTGCAAAAGAACTATTTCTTTGGGAAACATTTCTAAAGTCCAACCCACTTCTAGACCTGTCATAGAGCCTTTGTATAGTCCGAATTCTAAATTTACAGCTGTTTTTAAGTTAAAACCCATCTGTAGTTCACTTTTACCAAAGCCATAAAAATATCCAGCTCGCCCCACAATATTTTGAGCATGGTGTTTTCTTGGGTCGTATCTTTCTGTTACAGTTTTTCCTATGACTCCTCCCTCTTCTACCCGAATAAAATAAGGAGTAACTATCCCAAAGGTAGGTCCTCCAGCTAGTACCAAGTTCAACCGAACACCATCTTGAGGAGTTTTTTGAAACATTTGCCAAGTATGTCCAAACTGAGGGCGAATAGATGTTAGGTAATTTAATTTTCCAAGAATAAAAGAATTACCACTAATTAAAGATGAAAATCGTTGTTCTTTGTCGTGTTTTACCTGAACGATTTCGAGCCCATAAAGATGAGAATGCTGTTTACGGTAATTATAACTGTAATAAGTGTTAAGACCACCAATCAACCCGCCGTTAGTATTGAGGTTTAATCCCGCCGTTATCTCTTTTTTATACGTTGGTTTTTCTTTTTTGGGAGCATTAGGGTTGTCCTGAGCCCAAGTCCATAAACTATATATTAATAGTAATATCGTAAATAACTTTCGCACTAGGCATTAGTAATGTCTAGTACATTAATATTCATATGAGAAGCGTCAAAAATTGCTTTTTCGTTTTTCACAACGATTACTTGAGGACTTTGGTGAACCACATTAAATTTTTCTGCAATAGCAGAGGAAATTTCTCTATGTGCAATAAGATCTAAGAAATAGGGTGTTTTTCCTACCTCATCATTCCAAGCACTACTAAAGCGACTTAGGGCCGCAGAGCTAATGCTACAGCGTGTACTATGTTTAAAAATTACTATAGGAGTAGTTTTTGATTCTTCTTGTATTTTATCCAACTGCTCTATCGAGGTAAGTTGTACCCAAGGCACATTATTAGATTGATTTGAATTAAATATTTTATTAAAAATTCCCATTATTTATTGATTACAATACTGCAACAAAACTATTTTGGTTTTAGTGCCAAATATCTGCCTCTCGAGGATTATATTTTGGTTTCACTACTTTATTTCGCTGTGTAGGATCAATATATTTATCTTTTTTATTGTTCCTTTTCAGTTGATGTTTGCGTTTTCGCTCGTGAGCTTTGAGACTTTTGGCTTTTATCCCTTCTCTATAAGCGACACTTGGGTGCATGTTTTTATCGGGCTTACGGATCACAATATCCCCAGTAAACTCTGCCATTTCTTTCCCTTTCTTACGAATGTCTTTATTTCTACGCTCAACTGCTTTCGCAGAAATCTTTCCAGTGTATTCTGCTTGAGTTTTATCCGCTTGCCTACGTTCTTTTTGTTGCTGTTGTATGTATTTGACTGATACTCTACCAGTAGAGTTTGCCATTTTTTTGTCTTTCTTTCTGATTTCTTGTTGTTTTTTTTCTAATTTATTTTGAGAAACAAGACCAGTATAGATATTTTGTTTTTTGTCATTTTCAGCAAGAATTTTATTTTTTTTATCTACATTTTTTTGAAGAATAGGAGCGTAATCTGCCATTTCTTTATTTTTCTTTTTTATCCCTTCCTTGTATTGGTCTAACTTTTTTTGTAAAATATTACCCGTATGTGAACCCTGTTTTTCGTCATTAAGATCAGCTTTGTGTTGTTTTTTATCTAGCTCGTTATGTGAGATAGAACCTTTATACCCAGACATTTCTTTTTCTTTTGCAATTTTAACAGCATTTAGTTTTTCATAGCTAGGTCCTTTTGTGGCAACAGGTTTTTTTTGTTTCTCTTTTGGAGGAGCAGTCATGTGTTTACTCGCAACATGCATTTCTTTTGATTTTCTAATTTTATCTTTGTTTAACCTTTTAAAGGTAGTTCCCTTTGCCGTGACAATCTTTTTTTGTTTTTCTTTGGGAGGAGCAGTCATGCGTTTACTCGCTGTGTACATTTCTTTTTCTTTTGCTATCTTCTTTTTATGAATGTCTTTGTACTGCGGCCCTTTTGTTGTAGTGGTTTTCCGTTGCTTTTCTTTTGGTGGGGCAGTCATGCGTTTGCTAGCAACGTGTATTTCTTTTGATTTTCTAATTTTATCTTTGTTTAACCTTTTAAAGGTAGTCCCTTTTGCCGTGACAGTTTTTTTTTGTTTTTCTTTAGGAGGAGCAGTCATGCGTTTATTTGCCGCATATATTTCTTTTGATTTTCTAATTTTATTTTTATTTAGCCTTTTAAAGGTAGTCCCTTTTGCCGTGACAGTTTTTTTCTTCACCTCCTTAGGTGGAGCTGTTTGTCTTTTTGCTGCTTTGTAGCGTGTCTTTTCAGAGGCTAACTGTTTTTGGTGTAAGTTTTTGTATTTTGCTCCTTTAGACTGATGTGTTGCCGTTCGTTTTTCTTTTTGAGGAGATGCATTATGCTTTTCTCCTTTCTTTAGTCGCTTACTAGTTTTGTCTTCGGCTGTTTTTTTATGCTTAGCACCTTTTGTGCTACGTGCAGTTCCTTTGGCTTCTTTGTGAGGTGAGTCCGAATGATTTTCAGATTTTTTCATTTCTTTACTCGTCTTGTCCTCTCTAGTCTGAGTATACGAGATTGAGCTTAGTAACAATAAAAATAATAATATAAAGAGTTTATTTAAACGCATTATTTACCCATTCTTTTAGGTCTTTTCTTTTGGACTATTCCGTTTTTGGAAGTTTTATTCTTTTTTCCTTTATAATCGTGCGCTTCTTCTTTTTTATTTATGTCTGGACAATAAGCCCGCTGTTGACATGAAGAAACCGCAAAAACAAATAGCACCGCTATGAACCAATACTTATACATTACACAAATATACACATAAAATAGCAGAAGATTAGTAAGAAAGCAAGCTCTTGATACTTTCTTTCAATTTTTGCTGAGGCAAAAACTGTTGTTCAAGACTTTTGTTAAACGGAATTGGAGTATCCAAACTACCGAGCCTTTGTACTGGAGCATCTAATTTATCAAAGCATTTTTCTTGAATTTGATAAGCAATTTCAGAAGCTATGCTTCCCGTCTGGGTGTCTTCCGTGAGTACAATTACTTTCCCCGTTTTACGAGCAGAATTAAAAACCATTTCTTTGTCCCATGGTAATAAACTGCGTAAATCAATCAGGTCAATACTAAACTCATTCAAAAATGGTTTCACCCATTCCACACCCATTCCGTAGGTGATAATACTAATGTCCTCTCCTTCACTCAGTCTACAAGCTTTACCAATAGGTAGGGTATAATACTCATCTGGGATTTCCTCTTCAATACTTCTGTACAAAGCTTTGTGTTCAAAGAACAAAACTGGATTAGGGTCTTCTATTGCCATATTTAACAAACCCTTAGCGTCTTTAGGGGATGAGGGGTAAACGATTTTAAGTCCAGGCACTCTAAAAAACCATGCCTCAGTAGACTGAGAATGAAACGGGCCAGCACCAATCCCACCGCCACTAGGCATCCTGATGACAACATCTGCTGACTGTCCCCAGCGATAATGTGACTTAGCGAGGTTGTTTACAATCTGGGTAAAGCCACACGTTACAAAATCAGCAAACTGCATTTCTATCACAGACTTATATCCTGCTATGGCTAAGCCTAAGCCTGTACCAATAATTGCCGATTCACAAATAGGTGTATTACGTACCCTATCTTTTCCGTACTGATTTGACAAACCTTCTGTTGCTTTGAAGATACCGCCATATTCTGCGATATCTTGTCCCATCAAAATTAATTTATCATATCGTGCTAAGCTTTGCTCAAGGGCATCTTTAATGGCATCAATATATCGTTTATTTGTTGTTGTTTCTTTATTAAAAGATATCTTTTGAGGTGTAAATCTGGCATAAACATCGTTTAATTCTTCTTTATCAGCAAGTATTTCTTCGTAAGTCTCTACCACAGACAATGCTTTTGTAATCTCTGTGTTAATTTGTTTTTTATATTTCTTAATTATGCTTTCGCTTAAAATAGACTCGCCTAATAAAAATTTTTCATATGATTGAATAGGGTCTTTTTTTTCCCATTTTTCTAGCGATTTTTTTGGTACATAATCTGTTCCAGAACTTTCCTCATGTCCCCGCATCCTAAATGTAAGTGCTTCTATCAAAACAGGTCTAGGGTTTGCACGAATGTCATCTGCAATGGCACAAATAGTTTGATAAACTTCTAAGATATTATTACCATCTATTTTATGTGACTCTATCCCGTAGGATTTCCCTTTTGCCTTAAAGCTCTTGCCTTTGTATTGCTCAGTAGTAGGGGTAGAGATACTATAGCCGTTATTTTCGACTACAAAAATTACAGGTAAATCCCATACTGCTGCTACGTTTAATGCTTCATGAAACTCTCCTTCACTCGCACCACCTTCCCCCGAAAAAACAAGTGTTACTTTTTTGTTGTCAGATAGTTTATTTGCCAAGGCAATACCATCTGCCACACTCAATTGAGGGCCAAGGTGAGAAATCATTCCTATGATATGATGTGCTTGTGAGCCAAAGTGAAAAGAACGGTCCCTTCCTTTTGTAAAGCCTTCTTTTTTGCCTTGAAATTGTGCAAATAACTGTGTTAACGAAACCTCACGACTTGTAAAAACACCCAAATCTCGGTGCATTGGCAAAATATACTCATCTGTAGCCAATGCCATTGTAGCACCTACGGCAATGGCTTCTTGTCCAATACTAGAAAACCATTTAGATACCTTGCCTTTTCTGATTAGCATCAGCATCTTTTCTTCTATCAGTCTAGGCTTAAGCAAAGCCTTGTAGAGTGTAAGTAAAGTAGCGTCAGAAAGACTGTGTTGATGAAATTTTATCACTCACAAAGATAAAAAAAAACTGCTGAAAAATGTGTTAAAAAAGAACAAAGACAAATAGAGCATAGCAAAACCCATGTTTTGTTATGGCTTAGAGGGTGAAGTGAAATTCCTTCCCGATTTTTTTTATCGGGAAGATTGGGAACGAAAAACCCGACCGTAGCTACGGAATAGCAGTGATGAGCGTAGCGAAAGGGAAATCCCAAAGAAGACAGTTGTTAGTTTAGCCACTTAAACACCAACCCTTACAAATTAATTTCTGTTCAGGTTTAGTAGAATTCAAATTAATTTTTTCTCCGAATTCAGTTCCGTAACTGATTAAGTTAACCCTGAATTCAAGAACTTTACTCAATAATTTTTGAGTTTTTAGTTTAATCTGCTTGTATCGAGCTAAACCATCTTTTTATCCCACCAAAAGTACGCTCTACTTTAAATCGAGTTTTACCAATCATTTTATTAAATTTTAATTCCCACTTAGTTAAACCATGAGACCTAGTGGCTTTCTTCATGATCTGGTTTTTTAATTTCCTTTCTTTTAAAAGCCCTGCATTTTTCTTTGACTGATAACCTTTGTCTGCTTTCAGTGGGATGTTTTCAGGTAAATCAACTGTATCTAGTACTTCTTCTAAATTAGCAATCTCATTCACATTAGCAAGAGTGGTTAATACATCATATTAACTATAATATACGTCAATTATTTTGTTTGTTTTTTACATTCTCTTCGTTAAAATAATGTACCGTAACTAGTTATGCTAAATTATTATTTCCTTAATAATGAATGCAAAAAACAATAAATCACTATAAGAAGGCTTTCCCGTAACACTTTTTCCTTTAGGGTAATGGGTCTTATACCATATTGACTATAATCTACGTCAATTATCTTGTTTGTTTTTCACATTCTCTTCGTTAAAATAATCTACCGTAACTAGTTATGCTAAATTATTTTGCCTTAATAATGCAAAAAACAATTCA
>Ga0256845_1002596_pt1 | contig 12927 bp, 13 predicted proteins | sample RiftiametaG_FD_189101 | JGI IMG/M metagenome (GOLD analysis project Ga0256845, IMG submission 189101) | Tube worm associated microbial communities from hydrothermal vent at the East Pacific Rise, Pacific Ocean - Riftia | ecosystem: Host-associated > Annelida > Integument > Unclassified ... | reverse complement strand
CTTTTTTTAGATAATCAAATCTGGAAAGAAAAAGAATTTGAGAAAATACTCTCAGGTAATTTTCAAATTATTAAACCCGATTTTTCGGGTTCCTATCTGTAGTGAGTATATATTTGACCCCAACAGAATTTTTCAATATTTTAATCGAACACTAATGTTTTTTTATAAGAAAATTAAAAAAAAATACTATATCCTACTTTAGTAGCCAGGGCAGAATCATACTTTTAAGTTTAATATTTTCAATAAGTAGTCTTCATTCCAGCCCGCTTCAAGTCTTTTTGCTTTTCATGGATAATTTTTTTGAAGATTCATTCTTCAATAGATTTAGTGCTATCTTAAGTAAAATTGAATAATTTTGTGCAGCGTTACCTGCTCTTTTTCTTGAGGTGTCTTCAGAAAAAGTAACATCAAGAGTCCAGTGTAATTTATTTTCTACAGCCCAATGAGAACGTATTGCAGATTGAAAACAGGATGCTTTATTTTTGATACTTGAGATGTAATATCGTGTGGCTGTTTCTTTGGGCTTCTCGCTATTTTTAAACTCTCTAACACTTTCTATCCGTATTATACTTTTTAAGTTTTTCCAATCATTCTTATTTTTAATAAATTGAAAATCAGTTATTACACTACAAGTTCGTGTTTCTATCCTACCATGTCCTAAATCTTCGTTTTTATCTATTTGTTTTAAAAATTCAAATTCATCTTGAATATCTTCTAATAATTGAGGTTGATTTCCTTTTACAGCTAAGATATAGTTGGCCTCATTATCAATTATTTTTTTCGCAATTTCTTTTTGAGTTCCCATAGCATCAATACTTACTATATTGCCAGACACGTCAAGAATGTCTAACAAATTTGGTATAGCAGTAATCTCATTTGATTTTTCATTTGTTTTGATTTGACCCAATACAAGGTTATTTTCACAAGCCCAAGCACTAACCATATGAATGGGTGACTTCTTACCGTGTGATTTTGCACCACGAATAGTTTTGCCATCAATAGCCGAAAAGACTCTATTAATGGTGACTTTGGAAGGTATGCCATTTGGTAATTCTAAAAATTTATTTAAAAAATCTTCTTTTGAATTAGCAAATCGAACCATTTGCTCCCAAGTTTCTGCACCAGAAATCACTGTGATTATACCGATAAGGAGGATGTCTATTAAGTTGTGAAGCTGGTTTATATGACTTCTGTGATCTTCTATTTGTCCAAAAATACTCTTTAAGTTACCTGATGAATTCATTTAGTTAATTCGTTGATTATCAGTATAGCATACAAATAATTAATAACTTAAACAACTAATAATCAAATAGATAATAGGTCTTTAATTATAAAAAAGTATGATTCTGCCCTGCTTTAGTAGCGTATAGTATACTAAAGTCATTATATTTACATAAATTTAAAAAACATAAAATGAAAACAATCTATTACAATATAGTTATGTTGTTGCTTTTTGCCTTAGCATCAATTTCAGTTTTTTCGCAAGCAGAAAATAACAATTTTGACATGAATTCAAGAATTCTTGATGTTCAACAAAGATCTTTATCTTTCGGTTTAACTGAAGCACAATTTGAGTCAATAAAAGAAGAAGCTTACGCTAATTCAAATTTTGTTCAGGGAAAAATATTTCAAGAAGATCAACTTATAAAAGACGATGTACCCATGCGCTACAATGCATTTGCGGATGAAATTGAGATTAAAAAAAATGCTTCAGACGACAACTATTCAGCTTTAGTTAAATCTCCAGATATTTTCGTGAAAATGTTTCGGGAATTATATGTTTTTGTGCCATATGAAGGTAGCAATGAAAAAGGAGGATATTTTAACGTTTTAAGCGACGGTAAAACATACGACCTTTATAAAAAAGTAACCACAGTATTTAAAGAACCACGCAGAGCAAAAACATCTTATGAAAGAGACATTCCCCCATCCTTTACTAAAGAGACTAAATACTATTTAGTACAGAACGGTACTTTTTTAGAAATGCCAAGTAGCAAATCAAAAGTACTTAAAATGATGAACAAGAAGAATAAGGAGATAAAAGAATTTATAAAAAAGAACAATATTGATGTTGGCAAAGAAGCAGATATGATAAAGCTTGTTAGCTACTTCGATTCACTTTTATAGTATTTTCTTTATCCCAACATAAACTCCTTTAAATAAAAAGGTTCAAAATAAGCGACATCTTCGGTGTCGCTTATTTTGTATTTGGCTTCAGCTAAAGTTGCCATGTCTTTTGAAGATGGAAATGCATCATTTATAAAAACTGCATTTTCGTGATTGCAAATAACTCCAAATTTTGAAGCACCATCACCAATAAAAATTGTTTTTCTTACTTTTAAAAAATCTTCAAACAGATTTTCTTCTAAAATCTCAGCCTTAGTTTCACGAATTTGTTTTTTTTCAGAATTAAAAACGGCAGAATAAACTTCCATCCTTCGTGCATCAAGTAATGAAATAATATAGCAATCTTCGTTTTTAACTTGTTGTGCTAAAATTTCTAAAGTAAGTGTAGAAATTAATGGAATATCTAACGCAAAACAAAGGCCCTTTACTGCTGAAATGCCAATACGTAACCCTGTATAAGACCCAGGGCCTTTACTTACGGCTATTGCGTCCAATCCATTTTTATCAACCTTAGCTTCTTTTAAAACTTCATCTATAAAAACATGAAGTTTTTCTGCGTGCGAATATTTTTGGTTATTTTCTTCTTTAATGGCTCGTACTTCGCCATTAATAGAAAGTGCTACCGAGCAATTGGTCGTGGCAGTTTCAAGACAAAGAATTGTTGCCATTAGTTTTCTTTTTTATCTTTTAAAGCAACTTCAACTTTATCGCCAGTTTTTAACGACTTTGTAACTGTATTATAAGGTCCTATAATAACTGTTTCGCCTTCCTTTAAACCCGAAAGTATTTCAATGTTAGAATCGTCTTGAATTCCAGTTTTTACTATACGTAGCTTTGCTTCTTCACCTTCTTTTACGTAAACCGCTTCAAACTTTTCGGTAGTTGTTTTGGGTGTTTCTGCTGAATACATTTTTTTGGTATCTGTAGTGTCAGATTTTATAACAATTGAACTTATTGGCACTCCAATAATATTTTTCTTTTTATTGGTAACAATATCAACCGTTGCCGTCATTCCTGGGCGGAAGGGCGAATAACTCTCTGGTTTTCCTTCGGTTAAATCTTTATAAGATTCTGGAAGAATGCTCACTTTTACTTTAAAATTGGTAACCTGATCTGATGTTAATGAGCTCTCCGCACTATTTGCAATTGCTGTAACCAAGCCTTTAAATTCTCTTTTTAAATAAGCATCAACCTCCACAACTGTAGAGTCGCCAACAGCTACTTTTACAATATCGTTTTCGTTTACATCTACCTCAACTTCCATTTTTTGAAGGTTCGCAACACGCACAATTTCTGTTCCCGCCATTTGCGCAGTTCCTACTACTCTTTCACCAAGTTCTACTGAAAGTTTAGAAATTGTTCCGCTCATCGGTGCATAGATTGTAGTTCTGGAAAGATTATCTACTGACTGTTTTACGCTTGCTGAAGCACTTTGCACGTTGTAATACGCTGCTTTGGAATTTGCCTTTGCCATGTCATAATCTGCTACAGATCTGTCCCATTCAGACTTTGAAATCACTCCTTTTTCAAAAAGCGTTTTGTTTCTATCATAATTTAATTGCGCATTTTTTTGGCTGGCTTCCGCTTGGGCCAATTGCGCACGCACATTCTGAAGTCCCGCTTGCGATTGGCTTACAACTGCTTGAATAAGATCTGGGTTTATCTTTACCAAAAGATCGCCTTTTTCAACCGTTTGACCTTCTACTACAGGAAGTTCAATAATTTCTCCAGAAACTTCAGAAGAAAGTGAAACCTCTATTTCTGGTTGAATTTTTCCAGTTGCTGCAACGGTTTCAGTTATATCTAAAGTTTCAATTTTAGTTATTTCAACCTCCTTGAAATCTCCATATTTTCCAAACCACCCTGCTTTTTTTCCAGCAATTAATATAACCATAAATAGCACTACTATTGCAATAATCCAAATGAGTGTTTTTTTCTTCATATTTAAAATTTTAATTCGCTAGCTGGCACTCCAAAATATAACTCCAATACTTTCAATTTAAAAATATATTCAAACTTCGCTCTGTTTTCTTCAATTTTTGCATTGTCAAACCGCAATTTTGATTGGCTAAAATCGAACGCGTTTGTTAACCCTACATCATATCTATCTTTTGCGTATTGGTACGCAAGTTCTTGCGATTCTAAGGCAACAGTTGCTGCTTCATAAGCTTTCAATGCTCCATTAGCATCTACATAGGCTTGATAAACGTTAGACTCTAGATCTAGTCGCGCCTGCTCTAATTGGTATTCTGTGTTTTTAAGATTCACTTTGCTACGTTTTACACTGCTTCGTACTGCAAAACCATTGAAAATTGGCACATTAAGTTGAAGACCATAGGAAATACCATCATTTAAATATAATTGCTCTACAAAGTCACGATCTAGCGGATCGTTATCTGCATAACGAGAACTATAACCGAAAAATGCAGAAAGTGTAGGATAGTAATTTCCTTGTGACAGTTGTACATCCTTTTCTGCAAGTTCAAGGTTTTTTTGAGCAATCTTAACCTCTGAACGAGATTCTTTAGCACTATTTATTATTTCAGAAACGTCTTTATCTGCAATACCTCCGTCAATTATTTTATAATCTTCATCAGCAATATCAAAGCTTGAATAATCTTTAATAAGAAGAAGTTGAGCAAGGCTAATCAACGAAATTTTTACCGTATTTTCGGATACAGCTATGCGCTGTTTTTCGCCAGCGCTGGTTGCTTTTATTTCCAAAAGATCACCTCGTGGAAGCACTCCTGCATCAACAAGATTATTGGTTCTTTCTAATTGCTGAAGTGTAACAATATTCTGCGATTTTGCAACTTCTAAGTTTGCTTTGTTAAGTAAAACTTGTAAATATGAATTTGCAACCAATAGCGCAATATCGTCCTTCATTTTATCTAAACGGTATTGAGCTGCAAGCGCTGAAAGCTTTGAACGTTGAAGTTGACGCACATTTTTTAAACCATCAAAAAGAGTGTAACCAACATTTACGCCTCCAGAAGCCGAACCTAGAGTAGTATTTTCATATTGATTGTTTGTTGGGTTTAAGCTTAAACCAGTACTTTTTGACACTCTAACATCTGCATTTAAACTTGGCAAAAAGTTGCCAATGGCCTCAAGTTTATCCGCTTCGGTTATTTCTATATCTAATTGGCTTTGCTTTACGGAAATATTATTTTCCAAAGCATGGGTTACACACTCTTGTAACGTCCATTGTTTTTTTTGGGCATTCAAAGAAATGCTGAGTATCAAAAAAAAGAAAGGGATTGCTATCTTTTTCATAAGTTTTATTATTACTGAATATGTCTTTTGTATTGCTATTGCGTTACAAAAATTGTGAATTTAAATTAAAGTTTACGAAATCTAACCGCAAAGGGCGCAAAGGTTTTTCGCAAAGGACGTAGCGTTTTTATCCTCTACCTCCTGTTGGCATTGCTGGTTTTAGTTGGTTCCATACTTTTATGCTATCATCTTTGGAAACACCGCTTTTTATTTCTACATCTATGCCATCGCTTATGCCTAGTTCTACGTCTCTTCTTTCAAATTTTTGGTCGCCTACCATTACTTCTACAAATGGTTTCTCGGTTTTAGTATCATATTGCACCAAAGCTTCTTTTATAGTGAGTACGTTTTCAGCTTTTGCTAAAATAATGGAAGCATTTGCGCTTAAACCTGCGCGAATAAAGGTTGCCGTAGTATCCAAATTTTTCATTGTTCCTTTTATTTCAAATTGGATAGCGCCGTTTTCGTCCACTCCTTTTGGAGCGATGTAATCTAATTCTGCATTAAAAACTTGATCGGAAATTGCTCCAACAGTAATTTCTAGTGGAAGGCCTTCTTTTATTTTTCCTACTTCACTTTCATCTACTTTTCCTTCAAAAATCATTTTATCTACATCGGCAATTGTTGCTATTGTTGTTCCGTCGTTAAAGTTGTTTGCTTCAATTACTTGGTTTCCAGTTTTTACGGGAACGTCTAAAATCATTCCTGCAACAGTTGCTCGGATTTCAGTATTTGCTGAAGCCCCCATTCCGCTTGTAGTTCCTGTTCTTACAATATCATAATTTTGGCTTGCTGCAGATAAACCAACTTCCTCTTGCTTCAACCTTTGTTGTGCTTGGTTGTAGGAAAGTTGTGCATTATCAAACTCATTGGCAGAAATAACGCCTTTTTCAAAAAGTTCTTTCTGGCGATTGTAGATATTCTTTTGATTTTCAAAAGCAAGACGCGCAGTTTCAACCTGTGTGCGAACGCTGCTTATATTGTTTTTAGCACTGTTTAATGATGAAATGTTTGGTACCACTTTCACTTTCGCTATTAAATCGCCTGCCTTTACTATTTCACCTGCTTCCACAAAAATTTCATCTATAATTCCTGAAATATTTGGTTTTATTAAGACTTCCTCTTTTGGAACAATGCTTCCCGTAGCCACCGTTTTTTTCAAAATAGTACCCATCGCAGGTTTTTCTGTTTCATAAACTACTGGATCTTCAGCGTTTTTTGAGTAGAGCCAATACATAGAGCCTATAAACAATACGGCGATTGTGGCGAGGATGATTATGGTTTTTGTCTTTTTCATTTTATGGTTGTTGAAATTATTTCTTGATTGACGTTCTTTTTAGTTCGAAACTAAGCTCCCAATAGTGGCAACTGTTTTATTTTATGATACGTTAGTGCCATTGTGATACACTGTTTTAATTGGGTCTCAGGAATTTCTTCATTTAATTTGAAAAAAATCGCTCTGCTTTTTTCAAAATTAAATCTGTCTTTATATACTATTTTAAAAGTCTCCACTAATTTGGAAGTACATTTAAAATATAGTGCGTACTGATTAGGAACTTTTTCTTTCCAATCCATACGTAGCGTGCTTCCATGCTTTGTTACATAACTTGGTTCACCCCATTTTAGAGTTTCTTCCAATTCTTCAAGTCCTTCAATTTCTGATGCAGTTTTTAATATTAACTTTCTAAGGTTAAGCATTTGTTGCTTTACCTCTTTTGGATAGCTTTTAAAAACTTCTTCAACTTTTGGGTTGCTTGTTACCTTCATCATCTATTTTTAATCTGTTCTTAGAGCTTCAACTGGTTTAATTTTTATAGCATTTTGTGCGGGAATTAATCCTGCCAAAAGTCCTGATACTATCAATATTGTTAATGCTATAAAGACTACACCTATGTTTACGGATGGGTTTATGAACATCATTTCACTAGTGTCCATGGTATTAAGTTGATAATTTACTAACCAAAGCACAGCGGTTGCCAAAACAATGCCTGCCATTCCTGAAACGATTGTTAAAAATATTGATTCCAATAATATTTGCGCGCGAATGCTCCATGGTGTTGCGCCCAAGGCACGACGAATCCCAATTTCTTTGGTACGTTCTTTTACTACGATTAACATAATGTTACTAATGCCTATTATTCCGGAAAGTAACACCAAAATTCCAACGAAATAAGCCACAAAATTTAGTGCGGTAAAAAGACCATTTATCTTGCTGTATTCTTGATAAAGATCAAAATTGCCCACGGCTCGGTCATCATTCGGATTTATGGTGTGGCGCGATTTTATAACATCGAAAATTTGTTGTTTCAATTCAGTAATTGAATAGCCGTCCTTTGCTGTAATTGCCATCCAGCCCACAATATCGCCCATGTTAAAAGCTTGCGAAAATGCTGTGAAGGGCACATAAATTTCTTTTTGCATTTCTTCTGGGTCGCCGTTGTTACCTTTCTTTTTGTAGGTACCAACAACCATAAAATTTACGCCGTTTATTTTGATGTAGGTTCCAATTACCTCTTCATTTGGCTCATATAAAGCGCTTTGCACACCACTACCAATAATGGCGACTTTACGTTTTTCGTTAATGTCTGAATAATTTATAAATCTTCCAGAAGTAATATCCATTGGTTGTTGTTGGATAATTTCAGGATAATCTCCATACACATTGAAAGCGCCTGTTTGTAACCCTCTCACAACATTATTACTTCCTCTAAAACCACCTAATTGATTTCTAGGTGAAACAAAACGAAGACCATCCACATCTCGTTTTATGGCAGGAACATCGCCTGTTTTAAAATTGTAGCGTCGTCCTTTGGGCAAACCTTTATATGGTTGAGAAGCTGTTTGCGACCACATAAACATGGAGTTGGTTGCCATGCCGCTGAAACCTTGCTTTATACCGTTTTCTAAACCGTTGCCCGCTGCAAGTAGAATTACCAAGATGAATATACCCCAAAGCACACCAAAAGCCGTTAAAACCGTTCTAAACCAGTTACTGCTTAAGGCTTCTATTATTTCTGTCCAACTATCTCTGCTAAATATTTTACTCATCACGCAAAGCTTCTATGGGTTTAATATTTGCAGCTCTATATGCTGGAAAAAAACCTGCTATTGCTCCGGCTACCACTAATATGGTTACTGTAGTAATTGCTACTGAAAAATCTACGGAAGGGTTTCGTATATAATCTGTTTCTATAAAAGGCCCAACCATTTGCAATAAAAACAAACTGAAAATAAGTCCGAGAAACCCTGCAATTGCAGTTACAAAAATGGATTCGTGCAGAATCATCCAAATTATAGACCACGGTTGCGCGCCAATGGCTTTACGTATGCCAATTTCCTTTGTTCGTTCTTTTACTATTATCAGCATAATGTTACTCACACCCACAACACCGGCTATAATGGTACAAATACCTACGCCCCAGAAAAACCAGCGTATCATATTGTTTAAGTCGTAAAACTTTTTGGCGTTTTCTAATGTGTTGTTTACGTTTACTGCTCTTTCATCTGAAGGCGCAATAGTATGCTTCGTTTTTAAATCTGCTTCTAATTGAGCCGAAAAAGCTTCGGAAGCAGCCAAGGCATCTTCATATTTATCTTGCTTTTGAAGTGTAAAAGCTAACGATCTAAGTTTATCGCCAGCGTTATAAACCCTCTGTGCTGTAGTAAGTGGAATAAATACTCGGGTTTCTTCACGTTCGCCACCTGGGTCGGTATAGACACCTACAACTTTAAATTTTATTCCTGCAATGTCTATATATTCACCCATCGCATTTTTTTCTTTGAAAAGGTCCAGATACACTTGGTTACCTATTACTGCAACCTTTTCAAAATTGTTTAAATCACCTTGATTAATAAATCTACCTTCAATCAAAGATTCATTTTCTAAAAATTGGTAATCGCCACGTACGCCTTCTACCCTGTAGCTTCCACTTTCTTTTTTATAAGTTGTTAGTTGCCCCCAACGGCTATAAACGCCGGATTTGAGCTCCAGTTTATCACTATTTTTTTTAACCGCCATTTCATAATCACGGTTGTCCATTTCAATGATTCGACCAGGATTTAATCCTTTATATTCTACGGAAGTTACATTGGTCCAAACGCTTATTCGGTTTGTCGCATCGTTTTCAAATTCTTTTGCAACTCCGTTTGACATTCCTTGCCCAATAGCAAGCAAGATGACTAAAATGAATATACCCGAAGCCACAGAAAGACCCGTTAAAAAGGTTCGCAATTTATTTTTGCGAATTGCTTCAAAGATTTCCTGCCAACGCTCAATATTAAACATAGTTTTCTACTTTTGCGCGAACTTGGGTTACTTTGGAATCGTCTATAATTAACCCATCTTTTAGGTTTACGATACGCTTGGTCATATGCGCAATATCATCTTCGTGGGTTACGATTAGTATTGTTTTTCCTTCGTCGTTAATACCTTGAATCAGTTCCATAACTTCATATGAAGTCTTTGTGTCTAATGCTCCCGTTGGTTCATCTGCAAGTAATACTTTAGGATCGCTGGCTAGGGCTCGAGCAATTGCTACACGTTGTTTTTGACCACCAGAAAGTTCGTTTGGTAAATGTGTTGCCCAATCTGCAAGTCCTACTTTTTCAAGGTAGTGCATTGCTTTTTGGTCACGGATGTTTCGCTTTACTCCTTGATAATATAGGGGCATTGCCACATTATCTAGTGCAGATTTGTAGTTGATAAGGTTGAAAGACTGAAATATGAAACCTAGAAATTTATTGCGGTAGCGTGCAGCAACTTTTTCATTTAAATTTTTAATTAACGTGCCATCAAGGGTGTAGGTTCCTTCATCTGCTTCATCTAGAATGCCTAAAATGTTCAGTAAAGTAGATTTTCCCGAACCAGAAGAACCCATGATGGAAACCATTTCGCCTTCTTCAACCGAAAAATTTATTCCTTTTAAAACATGGAGTGAATTTTTGCCCATATGATACGATTTATGAAGGTTTTGAATATCTATCATCTTGAAAATTGTTGAATTACAAAATAAAGGGGAAATACCTTTAAAAATGTGAAATTCTTGTTAAGAGTTGAAAAGGTTATGTCTTTCGGTTTTTAGTAAGACTTCAAAAACCGCTTGTTGTTACAGTAAAAATTGAAAAACTTAATTGTTTTTATTTTCACGTGCGTTTTTTCGACTTCTATAAATAGCATAGCCAACGCCTCCAACAAGTAGATACGGGAAAATCATAAGGTAAACAATACCATTATTAATGCCTTTTGCGGTCTCTCCTCCTTCTTCACTTTCTAAAACGGCACGACACATGGCGCATTGGGCTTCGGCAGAAAAAGTAACTATTAATAGAAGTAATATTATAAGAAGAATTTTCAGTTTCATAATAGAATATATTTTGATGGGAAAACATCTCCCTTTCCCCCTTCAAAGGGGGAGTTCTTTTCAAATTAATAATATGGTGAAATCATTAAATATACAATTACGCCACTTATTGCTACATATAACCAAAGTGGATACGTAATTCGGGCAATTTTTCGGTGTTTGTAAAATTGTCCCGAAATGGCGCGAACATATGTTATTAATACAAAAGGGATAACGATGATGGAAAGTAAAATATGCGTTAATAGTATAAAGTAATATACATACTTCAACATTCCTTCACCATCGTATTTGGTGGAATCTGAAGTCATATGATACCCCACATATAATATTAAAAACAAAACTGAACACCCTATTGCTGTTTTCATTAACAGTTCGTGGGTTTTACGGTTTCCTTTTCTAATTTGAAAAACAGCTGTTACTAAAAGTATTGCTGTTAAACCGTTGATGGTTGTGTAAATGGGTGGTAAAAAACCTAGACGTTCTACTCCTGGAATTTTAACCGAAAATAAAACTGCAACTACAATTGGAACAGTAATAGAAAGTATCCAAATCCAGATATTGTACTTTTTATTATTTTCAGTTGAAGTCTGCATTAGCTACAATAGTTTTTTGATGTCCTCTTTTAACAGTTGAATTTGTTTGTCATCCAACCCGTCATAATAAATTATTGGATTATCGTTTTCGTCTTTTCGAGAGCGAATGTTTCCGTTTTGGTCAATTAATGCGAAAAAACCTGAGTGTTCAAAACCGCCATCCAATTCTGAGCCTTCACCAACGTATAGATTGAAACCTTCGTTTGCTAGTTTGAAAATTGCTTCCTTTTCACCTGTTAACAAATGCCATTGAATTTTGGTAATGCCTTTATTTTTAGCGTATTCTTTTAATATTTCGGGAGTGTCGTATTCAGGGTCTATAGAAAAAGAAGCCATCCCTACTTTAGGGTTACCCAAAAATTCATTTTGAATTTTTATCATATTTTCAGTCATGATTGGGCAAATGCTTGGGCAGGTTGTGAAGAAAAATTCAACTACATATACTTTGCCTTCGTAATCTTTATTGGTAATGATTTTATTGTTTTGATCTGTAAAACTAAATGCTGGCACAGTACCAATGGTTTCAAGATCTGGTTCTGAAAACCTATTACCCATTTCGTTTACCGCCCAAATACCGAAAATTAAAATAACAAACGAAATGCCGATGTATGAATAACTTTTTTTCATTTTTAATTGATGTTAATGCCTTGTGCTCGCTATAAATCGTGAGCCTACTAAATTTCTCTATTCGATTTATATTTCTTTAACGCTCTTCTGTATTCTGCCAAAAGTACTTTTACATCGTCACTCATTTTGTTGTTTATCTCTGCTATTGTACTGGAATCAAAACCATACATGATCTCTTCGTCTTCATCAACATCGGCTTTGCGACCTCGAAGGTTTTTTTCTTTATCTACTATAAAAACGTAAGGTGTAGATAAGTTGGAATCTAGCGTTATATTAGAATATAACGATTGGAAAACGCGATTAATATTTTCATTAGTACCAAAAGCGAATAACCAAGCATCCATTGGCGCTACTTGTTTCAGTTTTTGCAGAATATTTTCGGCTTGTGTTTCGGTTCCTTCTGGTAAAAGAATTACAAATTGAAATTCCTTAAACTCGTGATTTTTAGTATATATTTTATGGGCAAGATTATAGGCGTAGGCTCTGTGAACTTCCAAATCGCTACCAAAAAAGCCTAAAACTGTAATACGATTTTCCAATTGCACAGGCTTACCATCAAGGGTTTTAAAACCCTCCAACTCTGCAACCGAGTGTGTTATTATGGGCAACGGCTTAAAATAATTGGTGCTCATGGCTAAAAAAACATATACCGTAATAGGTAAAATAAACAGGATACCGAGAACTATGTACTTCTTCATTTTTGCAATTTTTTTCGCTTCACAAAAATACAGGGTAAAAGGAGGATGGGCAATTTTTTGGGTGTTAATTTTATTTTTTTGGAAGGTTATTGAAACTCTTAAAAAATTCTTTGGGGGTGACGTTAAAATATTCGCACAATTTAATCCGTAAATTCCTCGAGGCTCTGCCTCGGGGTCTATCTTAAAAGTATGAAAAACAGAGAGTTTTTCATACCACTTTGTAAAAGTGTATTTTGGGGCAATAGC
>Ga0256845_1002595_pt1 | contig 12929 bp, 13 predicted proteins | sample RiftiametaG_FD_189101 | JGI IMG/M metagenome (GOLD analysis project Ga0256845, IMG submission 189101) | Tube worm associated microbial communities from hydrothermal vent at the East Pacific Rise, Pacific Ocean - Riftia | ecosystem: Host-associated > Annelida > Integument > Unclassified ... | reverse complement strand
TGATTTAGATGGTGATGCAACTGTTACTTCTTCTGGTAGCGATGATATTAAATCTATGGTTAATACAGATCCTGCTTCACCAAATTCAGACCCTTCTTCTTTTACAGGATCATGGGAATCTAAAAATAGTACAGAATTTGTAAAAGATAATAACTTTGATTATGCAAATGCAACTGTAGAAGCTGCTACTGCTGCTTATACTACAGGTACACCAGCAGGAACAGTTACAAACCCTGTTGTTGATGATATTTATATTGCTAAAAAAGGTAATGAGTATTATGTAATCAAAATCACTAGCCTTAATTCTGATGCTACAAAATCGAATGCAGGACAAATTAAATTTTCTTACAAGAAAAATTAATTAAATATAAAAAAACATTTTTAAAGCTGCTCAAATTGAGCAGCTTTTTTTATATCTTTATTGCATGAAAAAAATCTTTCTTATATTATTATTTTCTAAATCTTTGTTTCTGTTATCTCAAGAAGAAACAATATCAACACCTGTTGTAGAAAAAGAAAGCAAATATGATATAGAAATTAATTATGGCATTTCGTTTCCGGGTAAAGATATTCACACTAATTCTTGGGAAGATAATTTTTCTTCGTACTCAAAACCGGGAGTAGATATAAGAGCCTCGTTTTTATTAAAGATATGGAAAAATGCAGGGCTATTTGTTGCATATCATTATTTGAATAATGATTTTGATTTTGATATAATTTTAAAAAAATTCTCAGAAAAATCTGATGTGTATGAATGGTCAGGAACACACTCAGAATGGTATCATCACACTTTATATTTTGGAATTTCAACAGAAATACCTTTGTCTAAAAAATTTAATTTAAATTTAAGAATTCAACCAGGTTTATCGTATTCTACCTCACCAGATTATAAGGTGGTAGGACAAAACAAATCTGATAAAAATGATTTTTATATCTATCAACAATTTTACGATAACTCTCTTGCCTTTGCTTTAACAAGCGGATTGGGAGTAAAATTCTCAATAACAAAACTTTTTTACACCTCACTTAGAAGCGATTTAAGTTTCTTTTCTCCTAAATTTGAAATAGATGTTAATAACGATGGCAGACAATATTATAAAGAATATACTCCTTATATTACCTCTTTTAGTATTTCGGCAGGAGTTGGAGTGAAGTTTTAAGCTTCTAAAACCAAATATACCCATACTCACAGAGTTTTTCTTAAATTGGTTCTATTGGTTCATTAACTTAAAAAAAAAAGACAGTTAAAAAAACTGTCTTTCATTTTTTGTGGGCGATACAGGATTCGAACCTGTGACCCCTTGGGTGTAAACCAAGTGCTCTGAACCAACTGAGCTAATCGCCCTAAGCGGGTGCAAATATAAAACACTATTTTTTATTTGCAAAATAAAAAAGGCAATTTTTAAAATTATTTTAAATTTTTTATTCTTTGTAATAAGCTTGGATGAGAATAATGAAAGAAAACATAAGCAGGGTGCGGCGTTAGATTACTTAAGTTATTTCTTGAAAGTTTTTTTAAGGCAGAAATTAGATGTTCTCCATTGTAATTTTCTTTTGCAAAATCATCGGCTTGATATTCGTTTTTTCTTGATAAAATATTCATTGCTAAGCCAACAATTAAAGAAATAGGGCTATAAAGTATACCAAATGCAATTAAACTAATATGAAAACTTGGCTGATTTACCCCTAATGCTTTGGCTAAATCAATATTATTAACAAAAAGAGAAAAGATATAAAAAGTAATTCCTGTTTGCAATAAGGATAATATAATACCATATAAGGTGTGTTTCTTTTTATAATGTCCTATTTCGTGGGCAAGAACAGCAACAATTTCTTCTGTTGATAAATCATTAATAAGTGTATCGTATAAAACAATTCGTTTTGTTTTTCCAATTCCTGTAAAATAAGCATTAGCTTTTGTAGAGCGTTTTGAACCGTCAATTTTATAGATATTTTTTAGTTTAAAACCCGTTTTCTTACTAAATTCTTCAATTGCTTGTTTTAGTTCTCCGTCTTCTAAAGGAGTTTGTTTGTTAAATAGTGGTACAATTAAATTAGAATAAAACATTAGCATAAAAATCATAAAAACACTAACAATTCCCCAAGCATATAGCCAAAACATTTCGCCCGAAACATTATAGAACCAAATTATTAATGATAATAATCCACCTCCAATAACTGCACCTAAAAGCCAGCCTTTTAGTTTGTCTAAAATATATGTTTTTAAGGTCATTTTATTAAATCCAAATTTTTCTTCTATCACAAAAGTACTATACAAATCGAAAGGTGTGTTTATTATATCTGAGGCAAACATTAATATGCCGAAGAAAATAAGACTTTTTAATATATTGTTCTCGGTAATTGTTTCTGCAAGATAATCTATATATGCAAATCCATAGAAGAATAACATTAATAAAATAATAATGAAACTAAAACTACTTGTGAGAAACGAAAATTTGCCTGTAACACGCTCATAATCTTGTTGTTTTTTGAATTTTTGTGCATCGTAAATATCAGCTAAATCTTCGGGTAATTTGTCTGTTTTGGCTCTAGAATTTAGATATTCTAAAAATTGCTCAAAAACATAATCAAAAATTATTATCGATAAAATTATTATGAAAATAAAACTAAAATGTTGCATATTTATTCTTTTATTGTTCTTTTTAGCGAACTGATTGTTTTTTTTGCATAAATATCAAGCTGTTCTAAATAATATGCATATTTCTGTTTATAGTCTGGCAAGGTTTTATCTTGCCATTTTTCAATTGGGATATTAGTACTTTTCTTCAGATAAAAATCAGTAAGTTTATATTCATACTTGCCTTCTGAAAACTCGAAACTTATTGTATATTGAATAATTCCGGCTGTGGTTTGGATACCTTTGTCAGATTTCGGATTTAATATTCTAAAATGTGGATTTGCCACTAAGTTGGTTTCGTTATTTGTTTTTATTATGCTAGAAGCATTTTTGTAGTATGATTGAAGCCAAGTGTTTGCCTTGCTTTGTATATCCGCTTTACTAAAATCTATTGAAACAGTTTCTGTGTATGAAATTTTATTAGCAGTATTTTCTTGAGAAAAGGAATTATGTTTAGTAAAAAGGCATAATATTAAAACAATTAGTAATGATTTTTTGTATAAGCTCATATTAATTTATTTTAAGATAACATTGTTTTTTTGGTGTTTCTACATCAATAAATTTTATTGCAAATTGGTATAAATTCTCAAAATAGATGTGTTGATTACAATTTGTTATACAAATTAACAATTTTGCGGCAAGCGTCGGGAAATTAAATATCCCAATTGGGATTAAAAAACCTTTCATGCGAAAGGTTTTTTAATCTTAATTTTAGAAATCTAGAATTAACATGGCATCGCCATATGTTCCAAATCTATATTTTTCTTTTATTGCAACTTGATAAGCGTCCATAATTAATTCAAATCCACCAAATGCTGTTACCATCATCAATAATGTAGAAGAAGGCAGATGAAAATTAGAAATCATGCTATTAGCAATTCTAAAATCATAAGGAGGGAAAATAAATTTATTTGTCCAACCTTCATAATCTGTTAAAAATCTATCAGTTGTTACCGATGTTTCTATTGTACGCATAACAGTTGTTCCAACAGCACAAATATTTCGTTTATCTTCTCTTGCTTTATTAACAACATCAACGCATTCCGATGTTATAACAATTTCTTCGGAGTCCATTTTGTGTTTTGTTAAATCTTCAACATCTACACTTCTGAAATTACCCAAACCGGCATGCAAAGTTATTTCTGCAAAATTTACTCCAATAATTTCTAAACGCTTCATTAACTCACGGCTAAAGTGCATTCCTGCGGTAGGTGCTGCAACAGCTCCTTCGTTTTTTGCGTAAATTGTTTGATATCTTTCATCATCATTTTTATCGGCATCTCTACCAATAAATTTAGGAAGTGGTGTTTGCCCATATTCATACAGAATTTTTTTAAATTCATCGTAAGGTCCATCGTATAAAAACCTTAATGTTCTTCCTCGAGATGTAGTGTTATCAATAACTTCGGCAACTAAGTTTTCGTCTTCACCAAAATAAAGTTTATTTCCTATTCTAATTTTTCTTGCAGGATCAACTAATACGTCCCACAGTTTTTGCTCTTTGTTTAGTTCTCTTAATAAAAAAACTTCAATTTTAGCTCCTGTTTTTTCTTTATTACCATATAAACGAGCAGGAAAAACTTTTGTGTTGTTAAAAATCATTACATCTCTGTCGTTGAAATAATTAATAACATCTTTAAAAACATGATGTTCTATTTTACCTGTTTTTTTGTTGATTACCATTAATCTTGACTCATCTCTGTTCTTTGATGGATGAACAGTAATTAAATCCTCTGGTAAATCGTAATGAAAAGCTGATAATTTCATATATCTATATTAGTTTAAATTATTTACTATTTTTTCAAATTCGCTAATTGTTATGCTATTCTCTATTTGGAACTCGCCCGATTTTGTTCTTGTTAAACCCGACAAATATGCTCCGTTATTTAATTTCTTGCCTAAATCGTTTGCTAAAGATCTTATGTAAGTCCCTTTGCTACAATCAACTTTTATAGTTATTTCAGGCAAATCATAATCTGTTAATTCAATATTGTAAATTTCAATTTCTCTTGGTTTCATTTCCACATCGCCACCTTTGCGGGCAATTTGATATGCTCTTTGACCATTTATTTTTAATGCCGAATAAATTGGTGGCACTTGCATTTGTTTTCCTTCAAATTCTTTTAGTGCACTTTCTATTTTCTCTTTATTGATATCAGAAATATCAAATTCTGTTTCAACTTCGGTTTCTTTATCAAACGAGGCTGTTGTTCCTCCTATTGTGATAGTAGCAATATATTCTTTTCTATCGTTTTGTAATTCGTTAATCTTTTTGGTAAATTTGCCTGTGCAAACTACCAAAAGACCTGTTGCCATAGGGTCTAATGTCCCTGCATGACCAACTTTAATCTTTTTTATTTCAAGTTTTTTTCTAATAATATTGCGTGCTTTGTTCACAACATCAAAAGATGTCCAATCTTTATCTTTATTAAATAATAATATTTCGCCTGATATAAAATCCATTAATTAATATTAAATTCTATTCCTAAAAAACTTAAAATAATAATTGTTAAACCAACAATAATTCTGTAATATCCAAAATATTTAAATCCATATTTTGTTAAAATATTTATAAATGTTTTTATTGCGATAAGAGCCACAATAAAAGCAATGATATTGCCAAAAATTAGTGTTCCTACATTATCTGTTAAAACTGTTATTTTACCATCAATAAAAACTTTTAACAGTTTATATGCCGAAGCGGCAAGCATTGTTGGCACAGCAAGAAAAAACGAAAATTCTGCGGCAGTTTTTCTGTTTAATTTTTGTGTCATACCTCCTATAATTGTTGAGGCAGAACGAGACACACCAGGTATCATTGCTATTACTTGAAACATACCAATAATAAACGATTTTTTATATGTTACTTCTTGATTTTTTATTTCATCGTTTTTCTTAAACCAACTATCAACAAACACGAGAACAACTCCGCCTACTACTAGCATTACCGCTACAACTAGTACATTTTCTAATAATTCATCAATATAATCATTTAGCAAAAGTCCAAAAACTGCAGCAGGAATAAATGCAACCAAAAGTTTATAGTAAAAATTCATCGATTGCAGAAATCTTTTCCAATAAAGAACTACAACAGATAATATAGCTCCAAATTGAATTACAATAATAAATAACTTGTAAAAGTCATTTGGGTCTGTACCCAAAATCTTTTGAGTTATAATCATATGACCAGTTGAAGAAATTGGTAAAAATTCCGTTATCCCTTCAATGATGGCAATGATTAAAGCGTCAATCCACCCCATTAAATATATTTTTTAATCTTATTTGTTCTTAGGTCTATACATTATAGCAAAAATTTCAAATATAAATCCTGCTAATACTACAATTGGTGCCAATGTTATTCTTCTAAAAGAAAAAATTTCTTCTGAAAACTCACTAGGATTACTAGCTTTGCCACCTGCCATAAGCATAAAACCAATTACAATTACGATAAATCCTGCAATAATCATTAAATAATTGATTCTTGTAATGGCGTAGCCCATACTCTTATTTGTTTCTATTTCCTTCATATTAATTATAATATAATTCGTCTGATTTTAAATTAATGTATTTATTTACAGCAAAATATGCTGATATTCTTGTAATTGTTATTCCCAAAAGCATTAAAAATGCAAACAAAACTACTAAAACGTCAATTTGTGTAAAATCTACAGCTCCTTCAAATTCATTTTCAACAAAATGAATTATAGCAGCTAGTGCTGATATTGCTATAAAACTACCAACAATTCCTGTGAGCGAACTTGCATTTAAGAAAGGTTGGCGGATAAAATTATTTGTTGCTCCTACTAGGTGCATGGTTTTTATAATAAAGCGTTTAGAGTAAACACTAAGTCTTATTGTATTGTTAATTAATGTCCACGATATTACAAATAATAACAAGGATAAAATAAAAATTACAATACTTATTCTTTTAACATTATAGTTTACCTTAGAAATTAAATCTTTTTGATAAGAAACTTCCATAATGATATCATCGTATTTGCTTAGTTTTTTTTCTATAACATTTAAACTGTCAATGTTTGAATAATCGGCATGTAATTTAACATCAATTGACGATGGCAAAGGGTTTGAACCAATAAAATCGACAAACTCAACACCTAATTCTTTTTGATAATCTTTGGCTGCGTCTTCTTTCGATACAAATTTTGTAGATTTAACATAGGCAGAAGCTTCTAAGCGTTTTTTGAGTTTAATAATATCTGCTTCTTTGGCATTTTTCTCTAACATTACTGTAAAACCAATGTTTTCTTTAACATAACTAGAAATTTTTTGAGAATTTAATATCAATAAACCCATCAAGCCAATTAAAAACAATACCAAGCTAATGCTTACTGTGGAAGTAATGTATGATGTTTGAAGCCTACGTTTTGTAATGTTATCTTTGTTCTTCGACATAAATTATTTTTTCTGCAATTTGCAAATATAATACATTTAAGAGGCAAAGTAAATAGTTTGGCTGTTTTATTTAGTTAACAGATGTAAATAATTGTTAATTTTTTTTATTTGTATATTTACAATCAAGTTTCAATTATTTACTTTTCAAATTAATTTGATTTATGATTTACTTAAAAAAGAATTTCTATACTTATTTAATCACTCTAATATCGTTCGTAATTTTCTTTAATTTAACATCTTGCAAACTTTCAAGATTTGTTATTTATAATTTTGCAGATATCAAAGACTATAAAAAATTCCCAAAAAGAAATTTAGAAAGTAATGACAATAAATTTTATTTTCATAAAGTAGCTTCTGAAAATATTTCAAAAGAAATTAATTATGATAAAGAATTCAGCAGTTTTGAAGAGTATCTGGAGAAAAATAAAACTGTTGCATTTTTAATTATCAAAAACGACACAATTCAATACGAAAATTATTTTAATGGATATGATGAAACATCAATTGTAGCTTCGTTTTCTATGGCAAAATCAGTTCTTTCTATTTTGGTTGGTTGTGCAATTGATGATGGTTTAATAAAATCGGTTAACGAACCAATAACAAACTACATTACCGAGCTAAAAGATAATGGTTTCGAAAAAGTAACAATTGAACATCTTTTGCAAATGACTTCAGGTTTAGATTTCAACGAAAGTTACTATAACCCTTTTGGCGACGCTGCTACTTATTATTATGGCAGAAACCTTAGGAAATCTATCAGTAAAGCAAAACTAAAACACGAACCTGGCACAAGTTTCGAATATGTTAGCGGAAGTCCACAAATACTTGGTTTAGTGCTAGAAAAAGCATTAAAAAATAAAACAATTACTCAGTATTTTCAAGAAAAGATATGGTCGCAAATTGGTATGGAATACAACGCCAGTTGGAGTATTGATAAAAAGAAAAATGGATTAGAAAAAACATTTTGTTGTATTAATGCAAGAACAAGAGATTTTGCAAAAATTGGTAGATTATATTTAAATAATGGTAATTGGAATGAGAAACAAATTGTTCCAGAAACATGGGTAAAACAATCAACAAAAGTTGATACAAAAAATGGTAGTGCTTCTTATTATCAGTATCAATGGTGGTTACCAAGCTTAAGCGGCGACTATATGGCCGAAGGAATTTTAGGGCAATTTATTTATGTAAATCCTGATAAAAATTTAATTATTGTGCGTTTAGGAAAAAATTATGGCGACACAAATTGGTCAAGTCTTTTTATCAGAATTTCTGATATGTATTAGTTAAATTGCATTTTTGCAAATATTCTTTTTTTATTGCTTTTTAATTTGTTATTTTGTTTAATAAATTTGTTTGTATGGAAAATAGGTTTTTACAATATATTGAGGATAATAAGTTAGCAGAAAAATCTGATAACATTTTAATTGGTGTAAGTGGCGGAAGAGACTCTGTTTTTATGGCAGAAATGTTTATCCGAACAGGTTTTAATATAACAATAGCTCATACAAATTTTGGTTTACGTGGCAAAGAATCTGATAGCGAAGAGGTCTTTGTTAAAGAATATGCAGCTAAACACAAACTGCAATGTCATTCCATTAAGTTTGATACAACAGCTTATGCCTCAGAAAATAAAATTTCTATACAAATGGCAGCACGTAGGTTGCGATATTCTTGGTTCGACGAATTAATCGAAGAACACAATTACACAAAAGTTGCAGTTGCTCACAACAGAAACGATACTGTAGAAACATTTTTTATTAACTTAATGAGAGGTACCGGAATTAAAGGCCTGAAAGGTATTTCTAATAAAAAAGGAAATGTAATTAGACCTGTTTTATTTGCAGACAGACTAGAAATAACAAAATATTTAGAAGCTAATAATATTAAATGGAAAGACGATTCTAGCAACGATTCTGATAAATATCAAAGAAATTTTATTAGGCATAATATAATACCTAAAATTGAAGAAATTGAACCTGATTTTATATCAAGAATGCAAGCAAATATGCGAGCTCTCACAAAAATAAATACGGTTTACGAAAATGAAGTAAAATATCGTAAATCGAAAATATTTATACATCAATTAGATAAAATTTTGGTTAATATTGAGATGCTTAAAAAGTTGCATCCTCTTGACACATATTTATTTGAATTTATTAGAGAATACGACTATTCGTATGAGCAAGTTCTTGAGCTTATTGATATGCTTGACAGTAGCTCGGGAAAACAAATTTTATCTAAATCGCACAGAATAGTTAAAGATAGAGATTTCTTAATTATAACGAATTTAACAGCAAAAAATGAAGAAGAATATGTCATTCAAAAAGGAATTACACACATGAAAGCTCCTTTGCATATGCATTTCGACATTTTAAATAATATTAATTTTGAAGTTCCTAAGGATAAAAAAATTGCATGTTTCGATTGTCAAAAATTAGAATTCCCTTTAAAATTAAGGAAATGGAAAAATGGTGACAGCTTTATGCCTCTTGGAATGAAAAATTTTAAGAAATTAAGCAAATTTTTTATTGATGAAAAATTTTCGTTAGTTGATAAGGAAAACACATGGATATTAACCACTGCAAACAACAATATTATTTGGGTTGTTGGTAATAGAATAGACAACAGATTTATTATTGACGACAGAACCCAAAAGATTTTTTCTATTAGTATTAAAGAAAAAATTTAGCTAGTGTCTGCTGAAAAGCTCTGAGCTGTATTAGATTTTTATTTTCTGAAATGCAGATGTATATATACATACCTCAAATTGAAGAAGATAAAAATATGATGTACCTCAAAGCAAGCATAAAACTATGATTTTAATATTTGTAAATGCAAACTTATAAGCACATATGTTTTAAAAGTTTGCACTTACAATAGTGCGTTTTAGCTTAAATAGCTTTACAACAACCTATTATGCGTTTCTCAGCAGCCCCTAATTATTTTTTGGTAATCCTTATAAAAGTTTGGTAAGAAAATTGTAAGTTTGTATAGTATAATTTAAAAATATTAAATATGAAAAAAATAACTTTATTATTTGCTGCTTTAGGAATTATCTTGATTAATTCTGGTAATATTTATTCTCAAACACAAGGCAAAAAAGCAGGAAAGAAAAAAGAGAATAAAACTGAGCTTAACTCAAAAACTAAACCTGTAACACCTGTAAAAGCAGAAAAAGTTGTGGAAGAACAGAAACAAAATCCCGACAAACAACTAGATAATAACACAAACAAAGTTGCAGATAAAGAAAAAAAGCAAGGAAAAAAGCAAGGAAAAGCTAAAGGAAAAAAACAAGGGAAGAAAAAAGGTAAAAAAAAAGAATAAAATCGACTAAAAAGATAGATACATCTAATTGTATATAATAATTTAAAGACCGATGTAATTGTATTACATCGGTCTTTTTTATGTGAGCTTGTCTATAAAGTCCGATTTCTGCGTTGTTGCTCAAAATCCAAATCATCAAATACCTTAGTATTCTACGGGTTGAATTTCTCACAGGCTTTGAACTCGAACTTTATAGTTCAATCTCTTGACTTTATAGACAGACACTAAATAGAGTTTTAAAAATAAATCAAGTAATTAAATACCGAAAATACCAACATCTAGGTATTGATGTATCTACATAAGTAGTTTACCTTTGTATTGTAAATTAAAAAATTAGATATTATGGAAAAGAAAATATATAAAGTATCAGAAGACTGTATTGGTTGTCAGGCATGTATAGATGTGGCAGATAATAATTTTGAGATGGGTAACGACAACAAAGCGTATTTAAAAAAACAACCAAACTCCGATGCAGAAATAAAAGACTCTAATAGTGCAATTGACATTTGCCCTGTTGATGCAATTTTTATTGAAACAAAAACTGATGATGAAGAAATTAAACCAATTTATGCTAAAGCAAATATTAAAGAAACTTTAGATAAATATCCTGAGTTGAAAAAACTTTTAGTAAAACTATCGCCAAAATTTGAAAAGTTGCAAAAACCTGCCTTATATAATACTTTGGCAAGATTTGCTAGCTTCAAAGATGCAGCAAAACTAACAGGTGTTTCTGTTTGTGAAATACTTCATACAATAAACGAATATCTTGGTGTTTCTGAGGAGTTAATTAATAATGCACCAGAGTGCATATCAATAAATGCACAAGAAGACGAACTTATTGGCGAAGAAATAACTTGGGAAGAATCGAGCGAAAGATATATGTTAAACGATGACAGTTTAACCGAAATTACCGAGAAAGTTTCTAAACTAAAAGCCCAAGAAAACATTGTAATTATTTCGGTAGAAAAACCAATTTCTTTATTGAAAGCAGCCGAAGGAATGAAACTTAAGTTTAATATTGAAGAAGGTAGAGAATATCGTATTTCTATTTTTAATCCTAAAGAAGAGCAGAAAATTCATTGGTACGACAGAAAAGATGATTTTGATGTGCTTGATGTTAGAACAATGGCAACTGACCCATTTGATATTATTATAAAAAAAGCATATGACACCGAAGAAGATGGCGGGTTTAAACTTGTACAGAGATTTGAACCAATCCCTATAATAAATATGCTAAAAGAAATGGGTTTTGAAAGTCATACAAGCATTATCAGCGATATGGAAATATGGGTTTATTTTCATAAACTACACGTAGAAAAAGTAGGGGGAGAAAAAGATGCAAGCGAAAAACCGAATGTTGTAATACAATCGGCAACACCTGTGGCATACCCTGTGATAATGAGATTATTACAATCTGACAAAATTCGTCAAGCAGTTAACATAAAAGAGCTTAAAGTTTGGGAAGAAACCGAAAAACATCTTGGTTGGATTGTAAACGGTAAAGCTGATATTAGCTTTTCTGCCGTTATCACATCATCAAAACTAAAAGAAAATGATGTTAAAGTTCCTGCACTTTTTGTTTGGGATAATTTTAGTATTTTGGCACGTGGCTACAAAGCCGAAAAACTTGAAGATTTAATCGGACACACAATTGAAACACCATTGTTTGCCGAAGCACCACCTGCAAAAATTACAAAATATGTAATTGAAGCAAAGGGTTTAAATTACGACGATTTCAAGTTTACTTATGGCGAACCTTTTGGTCGTCCCGAAGAAATATTTATGAACTTTGTTCGTGGAACTTCTGACACAGTAATCTTGCGAGAGCCGGAAGCAAGTTATGCTCTTAAAATTATGGAAAAAATGGGCGAGGAAGTATCGCAGATATCATACAATAAAATTTGGAACGAAATTAACGATGGTTTTGGTTCTTTCCCAAATGCAGGTATTGTTTTTAAAGGCGAATTTACAAGAAATTACCCCGAAGAAACACAGGTGTTTTTAGATGAATTAAAATTAGCAATTGAGTGGGTAAACGAAAACAAAACCGACGCTGCAAATCTTTCTTTTGATATGATGCGTCAACCACCAGAGAATGTTGAGTTATTCTTAAACAACGTAAATTTCGATTATGTTTCGGGTGACGAATTGGTTGAGAAAGTAAAAGATTATTTCCAAATTTTAATTGATCAAGGAGTTGTAGAAACAGAACTTGACGATAAATTGCTTGCTATGTTTAAATTGGATTAACAAAAATGATTTAAAGACCATAAAATACCTAACAGAATTTAAACTGTTAGGTATTTTTTTTTGAAGAACCCCCGCTGCCGCACGATTATATCCACAGGTTTAGTTTTAAAATATTAATAGTCAGAGCTTCACTATTTGAGTTAAAGTGAAACTGATTAATATTTTATGGACAGACACTATTTAGGGTCTGCTGAGAAACACATAACAAGTTATCACAAAGCCACTTAAGCTAAAACATGCTATTATAAGTGCAAACTTTTTAAAACATATGTGCTTATAAGTTTGCATTTACAAATGTTAA
>Ga0256845_1002594_pt1 | contig 12940 bp, 11 predicted proteins | sample RiftiametaG_FD_189101 | JGI IMG/M metagenome (GOLD analysis project Ga0256845, IMG submission 189101) | Tube worm associated microbial communities from hydrothermal vent at the East Pacific Rise, Pacific Ocean - Riftia | ecosystem: Host-associated > Annelida > Integument > Unclassified ... | reverse complement strand
ACATACAGGTCGGAGTCTGCCCATCGCGGGCCCAGCTTAGCAGCGAGAGGGGTGCACCTGCGGTGTTCGCAGACCTGGCACCCTCCGAAGATCGAAGGGTAGCTCTGGCCACGCTCCCGGCGTGGTCATGGCCGACAACCCCCAAGCCGAGGCTCACACCCGGAGCCGCCCCGCCCTCGAGCGTCTGGGCGAGGTTCGCAAAGGTCGACGCCTCGAGCATATCCAGCAGATGACGGATGCGGACTGCGGTGCCGCCTGCCTGGCGATGGTGCTCGGGTACTACGGTCGCCGCTGCTCCCTCGACGAGCTGCGCGACGCCTGTGGGGCTGGTGACAATGGGGTCAGCGCGCTCGACATCCTGCGCGCCGGTCGTCAGCATGGGCTCCGAGGTCGGGGCGTTCAGATCGAGGACTTTGGCGATCTCGATCTGTTGCCGCGGGCCGCGGTCTTGCACTGGAACTTCGACCACTTCGTGGTCTTCGATCGGGTCGAGCGGGACAGCTTGGTCATTCTCGATCCGGCGACCGGGCGCCGCCGGATCTCGCGAGTGGAGTTCGACGATGCCTGCACCGGGGTCGCCCTGCTGCTCGAGCCGAGCGAGACCTTCGAACCCAAGTCGGAGCGCCGCCCCCTCTATCGGCGCTACCTCTCCCAGATCCTCGGTTTCCCCGCGCTGTGGAGCCGGGCCCTGCTGATGTCCGTGATCGTCCAGCTGCTCGCTCTGAGCCTGCCGGTGATGACCACCCTGCTCGTGGATCGGATCATCCCCCGCCACGACCTGAGCCTGATGGCGGTCCTGCTCGGTGGTCTGGGGATGACGGTGGTGTTCTCTTTTGTGAGCTCCTGGGTGCGGGCCAACTTGTTGGTTCAGCTGCGCACCCTGTTGGACGCCAAGCTGACCGTGGGATTTTTGGATCACCTCGTCGATCTGCCCTACGCGTTTTTTCAGCGCCGCTCGACGGGCGACCTGATGATGCGCCTGGCGAGCAACGCCACGGTCCGGGAGATCATGACCTCTGGCGCCATGTCGGCCCTCCTCGATGGTGCCCTGGTCAGCATTTATCTGGTCCTGATCGTCTGGATCAGCCCGCTCATGGGGGCGGTGGTCGTGGGCCTCGCGGCGGTCCAGTTCTCTCTGTACTGGGCCACGCGTAAGCGCCAGCACGAGCTGATGACCGAGAGCCTCGCCGCCCAGGCCAAGACCTCGAGCTACGAGGTCGAGCTGCTCAGTGGGATCGAGACCCTCAAGAGCATGGGCGCCGAGTACCGGGCCGTCGATCGCTGGTCGAACCTGTTTGTGGACTCGCTCAACGTGTCGTTGAAGCGGGCTCGCCTCGACGCCCTGGTCTCTTCGTTGTTGGGGGCCTTCGCCCTCGCGGCGCCGCTGCTGATCTTGTCGGTCGGGGCCTCGCTCGTGCTCGACGGGACCATGAGTCTGGGGGCCATGTTGGGGCTGTCGGCGCTCGGGGCCGGGTTTGTGACGCCGGTGGGCGCCCTGGTCGGTGTGGGCCTCAAGCTTCAGGTCTTGGGCAGCTATCTGGAGCGCATCGAGGACGTGCTCCAGGCCGAGCCGGAGCAAGATCCGAGCGCCGAGCTCGAGCGTGCCCCTCGACTGAGCGGGGCGATCTGCGCTCAGGAGCTGAGCTTTCGCTACTCCGAGTCGATGCCCTTCGTGGTCCAGGGGGTCTCGGTGGATATCGAGCCCGGGCAGTTCGTGGCTGTAGTCGGACCCTCGGGGGCCGGGAAGTCGACCCTCGCCAAGTTGTTGGTCGGGCTCTACCGCCCGCAGCAGGGGCGGGTCCTCTACGACGGTCGGGACCTCGCGGGCCTCGAGCTGCGCAGCCTCCGTGAGCAGCTCGGGGTCGTCACCCAAGACGGGCATGTGTTCGGGATGTCGGTGCGCGAGAACATCGCGCTGGCCCAGCCGGGGACCTCGCTCGACGTGGTGATCCACGCGGCCGAGCGGGCGGCCATTCACCGTGAGATCAGCGCCCTGCCCATGGGTTACGACACGCTGCTGGCGGACGGTGGGGCCTCCCTCTCGGGTGGTCAACGCCAGCGCATCGCGCTGGCCCGGGCGCTGGTCGGGGATCCGGCGATCCTCCTGCTCGACGAGGCGACCAGCAACCTGGACAGCGTGACCGAGGCTGCGATCCAGCGGTCGTTGGCGTCCCTCGAGTGCACCCGGGTGGTGATCGCGCATCGCCTGAGCACGGTGCTCGATGCGGATCTCATCTTGGTGATGGAGGACGGCCGGGTGGTCGAGTCCGGTACCCACGAGGAGCTGCTCGCCGAAGGGGCGCTGTATCGGCGGCTCTACGAGAGGCAGGGTCAGTGAAGCGGGGAAGGATGGAACGGCATGGGGAGACCCTGGGACAGCTGGAGCGGACCTATATGGGACGGGACTCGGATGTAGGGCGGACCCTGGGACAGCTGGAGCGGACCCATATGGGACGGGACCCGGGTATAGGGCGGACCCAGGGTCGGGGTTGGGGGGATTTGGGCTTGGGGGCGTGGCTCGCGGTGTTGCTCGTCTTGGGGTCCTCGGGGTGTGTGCAGTCCTCGACTGAGGGCGGGACAGCAGGCGCAGAGTCCGTGGCCTCATCGGAGGATGGCCGAGTCCGCCCTGTGATCGAAGAGGCGGGCGAGCCCATGGTGGGGGTGTTGGTGCCGGGTGCCGAGGTCACGCTCGTGTCTCCGGGCTTCGCCCGTCTGGCCAGCCTTGAGGTGGAGGTGGGGGATCACGTCGAGGCGGACGCGCTCGTGGCGATGATGGACGTGCGTGGTGACCGGGGGGAGCTCAGCGCGGCGACCTCGGCGTGGAGGGCCTCGAAGGCCGAGCTCGATCGTCTGGACCTCGAGCTCGAGCAGGCCCGGGAGACCCGCTCCGACGTCGAGCAGATCGAGGATTTTGTGTCGGAGGCCGAGCTCCGGGAGCGTCGTTATGCGGAGAAACTCGCGGGCGCGAAGACCCGGAGCGCGGGGGCCTCGGCCAGCGAGCAGCGCAGCCGAATGAGCGAAGCCCAGGCGAGGATCGCCGAGGCCGAGCTCCGGGCGCCATTCGCCGCTTCGGTCGCCCAGCGCTTTGTGGCGGTGGGCGCGACGGCGAGCACGGGAGATCCGATTGTTCAGTTGATCTCCGATCGCCGCCTGGTCCGCTTCGCGGTGCCCGAGTCGCAGGTCGGGAAGCTGCGGGTGGGCGTGGGCGTGCGGGTGAACTTTCCCGCGAGTGGGGTGGATGAGCTGGTTTGGACGGTGTCCTCGATCGCGCCGGAGATCGATGCGGGGACGCGCTTGGTGTTTGCGGAGGCGGAGTTGCTTGGGGATCCGAGTGGATTGGTGGGCCTGCGGGTGGGGGCGATCGCGGACGTCGAATTTGTTTTGGAGCCGTGATCTGTCGAGTCGAGTTTGTCGCTAGGATGACCCCGGGTCGCCCGGCCATGTCGGCTGAGCTAACCGAGAGTCCGAACCCGGAGCAAGACCACACAGGGCACTGACACGAACCACCGTCAGCGTCGGACAAGTGCCGCGCAAACCCGCAAGTAATGCGTCTACATCGCCACACAAGTCGACCTTGTTCAAAACAATAATGGGCTAGGCGCCGCCGCTGGCTGCTAGACCTTCCCCATCGATGGCGGCCGTCATCTCACCTGTGTCCGCTGACGCGGCTGGCGCTGCGGTGCCGATCTCCGGGTACAGTGCCCACATGTTCGTGGTGCGGAAAGTTCTATCGATCGTCGGGATCATACTCGTCGGCGTGTATTCGAGCGCTTGCAGCAAGGTCGTCGTGATCGACGCGGACACTGGGCTCAGCTTTGGGATCGAGACGATCGGTGACGAGTTCTCGACGGGCGATCCGGCGACGGGTGACGGTGATGAGACGACGACCACGACGGGCGAAGGCGATGGCGACCCGACGACGGGCGATGGCGACCCCACGACGGATGATGGCGACCCCACGACGGGTGACGGTGATGAGACCACGACCACGACCACGACGGGCGAAGGCGATGGAGACCCTCCGGTCTCTAACTGCGGGTGGGACCCAAACAACTTCTACTACGATTGCGGTTTCGAGGGCGAAGGCCCCCCAGAGGCGCCGATCGAATGTCCAGACGGCCTCGTCGAAGGCATGCTGTGCGCCGATACCGGCCTGGATGGGGTGGGTTGTTGCGACGGCGGCAATCTTTGGTACTGCACCGGCGACCTGACGGTATTCTCCACCGCTTGCGGTTGAGCCAGCGCGGAGACCGAGCGACTCCAGCTGCGCGAGGGCTGGTCACATTGGCGCCGTCGCGCTGATGTGACTCCAGTCGAGCTCAGACTCTTCGTCGCTGGAAGTCGCCGAGCCCGAGGCGCCGCCGGATCGGCGTGCTCGCGCGAATCTTCTCGCTCAGCCGCAGCCGCTGATGAAAGTAGCGACCGATGCAGTGAGGTTGTCGCGGAGATCGGACGTGCAGATCGAGGTCAGTGTACGACCACTGTGGTCCGCGACGTCGCGCATGCGCACGGGCGGGACGGCCTGGATAGGCTCGTTGGATTCGAGTGGGCTGGCCGCTCGGCAGCCCGGCCCGCTGCCAAAGGTGCTCTGGAACGCAGGGTCGGTCGCGCCGACATCGGCGTAGGTCGAGGTGCCGTCGAGCTCGGCCCCGGCCTCGTCGGTGACCATGAGCACGAGCACGCTCGCGTGGCACCGGACGAAGCCGTAGTTGGCCTCGCTGCTGTCGAACGCGCGGATCAGCGAGCGGTTCTGATCAGGGTCCGCTTCGGACTAGTTGCAGACGGACAGCGCCGCGCAGTCCTGCAAGGTCAGCGGATCGACATTGGGGAAAGACCCGCCCGAGCACGAGCCGTAGGCGCCGCTGATGCAGTCGAAGTAGGCGCTGAGATCACAGGGCCATTCGTCGTAGGTCGAGCACTGCAAGGTCCCTGCGATGGCGGGCACACAGGCCGCCAGTGTGTCCTCGAGCTCCTGGCACGCCTCTACGGCGTTGTTGGAGCCGGTGTCGCCGCTGGTCGGATCGTCGTCCGACCCGAGCGATGTCTGGGTGGTCGAGGGCTGGGTGGTCGAGGGCTGGGTGGTCGAGGGCTGGCTGGTCGCGGCTTGGGTCTGGTCTTGCGGAGCGTTGGGGTCGAGGCCACACGCGGTTGCGCAGACGAGGCTGAAGCCGAGGATGAGATAGTGCGAGCTGTTCATGGTTATGGTTCCCCTCAAAAACGACCAGACACGGCCACGCCGGCCCCGTTGCGGTCTGCTGTTATGCCGGTACGGATGGCCTGGCTGTTGCCGCTGAGCAGGCCGAGGCCGGCAGCAAGTGAGCCAGTGCCCACGGCCAGCAAACCTGCGCCGTAGCTGAAGAAGGACGCTGCGTTGTGAGCCGACTGCGCGTGTTGCGGTTGGAACTCGACGATGACGTCCGGGATGCTTCCCCACTCGCCCGCGCCATAGACGAGAAAAAACAGGCCGGTGAGCACCGCGGCGCCACCACTGCCGGTGAGGATGGCGCCCGTGCTCCGGACGCGACGCTGCCGTTTGAGGGTCGTGATTGGATCGTTGGCGCCGCCAGCGTTGGCGGCGAAGAGTTTGCCGCCGAGCCCGGCCATGAGCGAGCCAGCCACGGTGAAGGTCGCGCCCAACAGGACCCGCGGGATCCGGGGCTGCAGGTTGTAGCCGACGCCGTCGAAGGTGATCAGGCCCTGACTGCCGATCTCGGTCTGCCCGGCCTTGCCCGCAAAGGTGATCGCCGCGATGGCGGAGAAGGCCACCCCGGCACCGAGGAAGATGCCGCCGACGACTCGCTTCCGGGGGTCGCCCGCAGCGATGGCGATCGACGATCTCGGTGCCATGAAGTCGACGGCCGGCTGGGGCTGGGGCTGCGGTTGGACGGCGGGCTGTGGCTGGGGCTGAACGGCGGGCTGGGGCTGGAAAGCGGGCTGCGGCTGGACGGCGGGCTGCGGCTGTCCCTGCATTGGCGGGAGCGGCTGCCCTGCCGTGCCGGGCTCTTGGGCCGTGGCGGGCGGGGTTGCGCGTGCTTCGACCGGAACTGTTGCCAGTGTCACGGTGAGGCATGCGCAGAGCGCTCTAGCTACGTTGTTCATGGCGGGACCATACGGGGGCCATAGCGATGGGTCAATACGGTCGGTCGCCAAATTGTTGGTCTAAGTGGCGTCTACCGGTGAACGAAATTGTGACGCGGCTCCACGGATACATCGATCCGATTCAGAGGCGAGGTCAGATGATTGCGCCGTCGCTCATCGTCGAGATGGCCAAGCCCAACGTCGGCTGGGGCGAACCGATGATCCACGGCGAGCTGAGGAAGCTGGGCTTCGACGCCTCCCAGGCCACTGTCTCCCGCTACATGCCCAAGCGTCCGCCTCCGCCCGGCTCGAGCCAGCGTTGGTCGACCTCGCCACGCAGAAGAAAATGGGCTCGCTGTGTTGCTTCCGACGGGAACAAGCTGCAGCAGTTCGTCACGCCCCTCGCTGCGAGTCTGAACCCGCGGAGAGAACTAGTCCGTCAGATCTTTGAGCGCCGAAATCGCACGCTTCGCCTCTTCCAGAGACTGCTGCGTCAGTTTGGTCCAGTCGCCTGCATGGGGCACGTAGTCGGCCGTCTTGCGCTTGCCCAGCAAGCTGCGGCCACTCCGTTCTGCGGTCCTGGCCTGGCGTTGAGGCAGCGCCCGCATACGGTCCCAGACTTGCTTGTGCGAGTCCTTGGAGCGCATGGCTCGATAGTCGGGATCGAGATCCGCGAGCACTTCTCTAGCGATGTTGAAAACGGCGTAGTAGCTGCGGCTCACCGAGCAGCGCAAGCTGGCCTCATCTTCGCGCTGCGCGAGTTCCTTAGCGAGCTCGAACAGGTCGGTCCAGTCGAAGGGCTCCTCGGCGCTCTGGGTGTCGGTCATTCAAGTCCACCGAGTACGGGGAAGATATCGATATCGATCTGAGCGGCTGCCTCGTCGAACCAACTGTCACAAAGCTCGTCCAGTTGCTCGCAGGCTGTCGAGGGTGGGACATCGGTGTCGATGACCAGGTGAAATTCGAACGCGTCCGGCTCGTCGGGATAACGAAACAAGGCCAGGCTGTAGCGAGCATCTGGCCCGAACACACGTGGCACTTCGGTCGTCACTCGCAGCAAAAACGCGACAAAACTTGTCTGCTCGAGCGCTGTGCGGACTTCCGGTTCCGGGGCGAACTCGACGACGCCCAGACCGGCGACGACGGCGGTGAGCCATCCCGCCAGCCTCGCCCCACCGCTGGCGAAGGCCGCTGCGTCGTTCATGAGGTCTGGCCGGAGCGAGATGGGCACCAATGTGTCGAGTCGCTCGGCGATCTCCAGACAGAGAAACATCCCGATGCTCCACACGAGGATTCCGTGATGAAACGCCTTGACGGTGCCTTGAAGATTGGGGTCTTCGTCTCTGTGTTGCTCGAGGCTCTCACGAAGTGAGGCTCTGGCATTCTCGACGAGCGAGAGTGAGAGCCGGATCTGCTCCCCTTCCGACTGCTGGCCATGTTCGTCGAATACCCTCGCGGCCGACGTGGATACAGTCCGGTCGCTGTGCTGTAGGCGGCGGAGGATGAGCTCACTCGCGTCTGCCTGGCTGGCCTCGAAGAGCAACACGGCGACGGCATCCATGAGCCGAAGAACGGGCCCGGATGTGTCGGTCCAGAGCTCTAGCAGGTCCTTGGAACTCGGAGTCGCCAGCGCCGGAGTCACGAATATTGTACGGATCCGTTGGGCTAGAAACTCGATCCCGGCGGCCGCCCCTGGGTCGAGGTCCGAGATGGACGCGCCGAGCTGGAGATGGACCAGCAGAGGCCCCACCGAGGCTTCTGAGCCGGATGGTTCCTCGAGCGCCGAGTCCGCCAGCCACTCGGAGAAGTCTCTCGCCTCCATCGAAGCCGTGATAGCACGTATTCGTGTGCTGGACCTCCCATGGCGAGTCGAGCGGGCAGACCGGCCGGTAGTCGGGCCAGCACTCAGCCCGCGCCGCGGACGACCTCGAGCAGCCCTTCACCATAGCGCTCGGCCTTCCCCGGACCGATACCGTGGGCCTGCAGCAGCGTGTCCAAATCCTGCGGTCGCAACAGGGCGACCTCGCGCAGGGTCCGGTCGCTGGCGACCACATAAGGAGGCACCCCCTGCTCGCGCGAGACCTCGAGCCGGTGGCTGCGCAGGGCCTCGAACAGAGCCTGGGCCTGGGCGTCGAGCACGAGCTCGACCCGCTCTCGCTTGCCGCCATTGCCCCCACTACCGCCGCCACCGCTGCCACCGGGCCGGGGCGCGCGGGTCTTGGCCAGGGTGGTCGAGGGCAAGATCAAGCGTGCGGGTCGCTCGGCCTGCATGACGGCCTGGCCGGCCTCGGAGAGCAGGGCTACGGGGCGGTCGCCGGGGCTGTACTCGATCCACCCGGCGGCGACGCAGCGCTGGATGAGCTTTTTGAGCCAGGCGCTGGGGAACTCGGAGAGCACACCGAAGGTCTTGGTCTGGTCGAGGCCCGAGCGCTGGAGCCGGGGGTCGCTGTCGCCGGCGAGCAGGGCGACGGCGGCGGTGAGGCCGTAGCGGTTGTGGATGCGGGCCACACCCGAGAGCGCCTTGCGGATGATGAGGGTGGTCTGCTCGTCGTCGAACTCGGGCTCGGCTTCGTCGCCTCCCTGGGCGGCGAGGGCCTCGCAGACGTCGCAGTGTCCGCAGCCCTGGAGCAGCTCGTCCTCGTCGCTGAAGTAGCGCAGGATCGCGTCGTGGCGGCAGGTCCCGCCCTCGGCCCAGCGGATCAGCTCGAGGAACATCTGCCACTTGTGCTCGACGACCTGGGGGTCGGGCTTGCGGCCGTCGATGTCGAGCTCGAGCAGGCGCCGACGCAGGGGTAGATCCTGGCCGGAGAAGAGCATCATGCCCCAGGCGGGTTCACCGTCTCGCCCCGCGCGGCCGACCTCTTGGTAGTAGGCCTCGATCGAGCCCGGCGGGCCCCAGTGGGCGACGGCCCGGACGTCGCCTCGATCGATGCCCATGCCAAAGGCGTTGGTGGCGACCACGACCTGGAGCCGACGCTCGGAGAAGGCCCGGAGCACGGCGTCGCGGGTGCTGCCGCCGAGGCCCGCGTGGTAGGGCTGGCAGGCCCAGCCCTGACCCCGGAGGCGCTCGGCCTCGCGCTCGGTGATCTTGCGGGTGGGGGCGTAGATGATCACGGCCTCACCCTCGTCGGGGCGCTCGCTGGGTTTGCCGAGGGCCTGACACAAGAGGGCGTCGATGTGGCCCTGGCGGTCGCGCTGGCCACCGGCCTCCACGGCCCGCAGGCGCAGGTTGGGGCGGGCGAAGCCCCGGACGATCTGCTTGGTCTCGCCGCCGAGGCCGAGCTTGGCCATGATCTCGTCGCGGACCACGGGGGTAGCCGTGGCCGTGCAGGCCACGACCTTGGTCTCGGGCGGGAGGCCCTGGAGAAAGTCCCCGATCTGCATGTATTCAGGGCGAAAGTCGTGGCCCCACTCGGAGATGCAGTGGGCCTCGTCGACGGCGACCAGGGGGATCTCTAGCCGGCTCAGGAGCCCGCGGAAACCCGCGTAGTTGAGGCGCTCGGGGGCGACGTAGACCAGCTTGTAGGCACCTTGGGCGATCTCTCGCATGCGCTGGCGCATGACCTCGCCGCCCAGGGTGGAGGCCAGGAAGGTCGCTGGGATCCCGCAGGCATCGAGGCCTCGGACCTGGTCGTTCATCAGGGCGATGAGCGGGGAGATGACCAAGGTGGTGCCCGGGAGCAGGGCCGCGGGGAGCTGGTAGATCAGGCTCTTGCCCCCACCGGTGGGCGCGATGAGCAGCAGGCGTCCGATCTCGAGCAGGGCCTCTACGGCCTCGCGCTGGCCCGGCCGGAAGGTCTGGTGGCCAAACAGGCCCAGGCCGCCGTCGAGGTCGGGACGGTCGGGGCAGCCTTCCTCGGTCAGAGGCGGGACCAGGGGGGCGGCGACCCTCGGGCGCAGGCGGCCGGATCGAGCGTCCATGTCCCCCGCTTGGAAGCCCCCGCTGTCGAAGCCCCCGCTGTCGAAGTCCCCAGCTTGCGGGCCGGGGCCGGGTTCGGTCAGGTCGACGTCGCCCCAGTCCAACCAATCGGGTGGCTCGAGCTGTGAAGGGTCGGGCGGGCTGGCCATCTCAAGATGGGTATCGGTCACCACGCCGCGGGTTTGCAAGCGGCTTGGCCGGGGCCGGCCGGAAGCCCGTCGAGTGGGTCCTCGCCGCCGCTGTAGGCCCAGCGCCGCGGTCCTGGCCTCCGATGGGTGCGGGGCTGGAGCGGGCGGCGCTCGGTCGTCCAGGGGTCCCAATCGGAGCAGAATCTCTGGTTCGGGCCGAGGGGTCCGCTGGGCTGCCGGAGCAGGCTTGGGCTGCCGAGCGAGACAGTTTGGGCGGCCGACGCAGAGCGGGTCGGCTCTGGCGGTCCGACTCCGATCGAGATGGACGAGCTGTGGTCGGATGAGCCGGTCGGATGGGCCGGTCCAATGTGAAAAGCTGAACACGAGCGTCGAGCGGGCCGCGACGACCGTGGTCTGGGTGATCGACGCTGCGCTCGAGTGATAGGCTGTCCGGGTGGGGGACTCGGGCGTCGTCCGGTCGTTTTGGGTCCCCACGCTGGTTTGGGGTCGCCTGCCTCGCGCTGTTCTCGGGGCGGAGCGCGTGGGCCGGGCCACCGGTGATCGCCGCGGACCAAGAGGCGGAGATCGTCGCGCTGGTTCGCCCCTATGCGCTCGGCGACACGGTCGAGGACGGGTGGACACTACACTCCCTCGATATCGAGGTCTCGACCGTCCACCTCTGGCTGGGGGGCCCGGGCGAGCGCTTAGGACCCCCGTTCCCCGACCCAGGGTCATCCTTGGGTCCCAAAAGGACCCCCGTTCCCCGACCCAGGGTCATCCTTGGGTCCCAAAACGGCCCGGTCCCTTGACCCAGGGTCTTTCGAGAGGCCCGAAACGGCCCGGTCCCTTGACCCAGGGTCGGCGAGCGAGGCGAGGGTCCCGTCCCTGACCCAGGGTCATCCGAGAGGTTCGAAACGACCCCCGTCCCCGACCCAGGGTCTTTCGAGAGGTCCGAAACGGCCCCGTCCCTGATCCAGGGTCGGCGAGTGAGGCGACTGAGCGCTCAGCCCCGGTCGATCTCGATGGTCTCGATGATCACGTCTTGGATCGGTCGATCGCCGGACCGAGTAGCGACCGCGCCAATCGCCTCGACGACATCCATGCCCTCGATGACCTCGCCGAACACGGTGTGTTTGCCGTCGAGGTGAGGGGTGGCGCGCAGGGTCACGAAGAACTGGCTGCCGTTGGTGCCCCGGTTGCCGCGCACGCCGGCGTTGGCCATGGACAAGACCCCCGCCTTGGCGTGTCGGGCCTCGGCGTCGCACTCGTTGTCGAAGGTGTAGCCGGGCCCGCCTCGACCGGTGCCGGTCCGGTCTCCGGCCTGGAGCATGAAGTCGCCGATGACCCGGTGGAAGACGACCTGATCGTAGTAGCGGCCCTCGCCCGGGTTGCCGGTCGCGGGGTCGACCCACTGGCCCTTGCCGGTGGCCAGACCGACGAAGCTCGAGACCGTGTTGGGGGCCTCGAGTTCGAGCAGGCGCGCGGTGAATCGGCCCATGCTGGTGACGAAGGTCGCTCGCAGCGGACCGTCACCAGGGCTGAACTCGGCGACGGGGGGAAAGCTGCTTCGATGAGTCACGGGGCGGGACGCTACCACCGGGATTGCGCACGAGCTACTTTCGGTGTGGCGGTGGACTGGCCGTGGTTTGGATGTGCTTGCGGCCCTGATAGGGTCCGACCATGGCTGCGACCCCGCTGTACAATTTTTCGGCTGGCCCCGCGATCCTCCCGCCGTCCGTGTTCGAGCGCGCGGCCGAGGCGGTGCGCGAGCTCAAGGGTCGAGGCCACGCCTCGGACGCCCCCGGCATCGGCCTGTCGCTGCTCGAGATCTCCCACCGGAGCCCCGATTTCGGCTCGATTCACGAGGCCGCGACCGAGCTGGTCCACGCCGTGTTGGGGATCCCCCAGACCCACCAGGTGCTGCTCCTCCAAGGCGGGGCCTCCCAGCAGTTCGCGATGTTGCCCCTGAACTTCGCGACTCCGGGCGGCAGGGTCGGCTATGTCGACACGGGGGCCTGGGCGAGCAAGGCGATCAAAGAGAGCAAGGTCGTCGCGGCGGGCCCGGGCCGGGGCCACGAGACCGCTGTCATAGCGAGCTCGGCAGCCACGGGCTTCGACCGGGTGCCGGTGCTCGACAAAGCCGCGCTCGCGGGCCTCGAGGGCGCGGACTACCTGCACCTGACCACCAACAACACGATCTACGGCACCGAGCTCGAGGATCTGCCCGAGGCTGGACTGCTGCCCAGGGCGAAGGGAGGAGAGGGCAGCCTGCCTTTGATCCTCGACGCGAGCAGCAACATCGGCAGCCGGGCCCTGGGTCTCGAGCGGGCCAGCATCGGCTACGCGGGCGCACAGAAGAACCTCGGCCCCTCGGGGGTGACCCTGGTGTGGATCGATCGCAGCTGGCTCGAGCGCGAGGTCCCCGCCGGGGTCCCGGCGATCTTTCGCTACCAGACCCACGCGGCCAAGGGCAGCCTCTACAACACCCCCAACACCTTCGGGACCTTGGTCCTCAAGCTCGTGCTCGAGTGGATGCGGGACAAGGGCGGGGTCGCTGCGATCGCAGCCGACAACGCGGCCAAGGCCGCCGCGCTCTACGACCTGCTCGACGCGAGCACCCTGTTTGAGGGCCACGCCCAGCCCAGCTCGCGCTCGCGCATGAACGTGACCTGGACCCTCGGCGGTGCGCCCGAGGCCGAGCGCACGGCGATCACCGAGCGCTTCCTGAGCGAGGCGGCGGCGGCCGGGTTCTCGGGCATCAAGGGCCACCGCAGCGTGGGCGGCTGTCGGGCCTCGATCTACAACGCCTTCCCGC
>Ga0256845_1002593_pt1 | contig 12941 bp, 13 predicted proteins | sample RiftiametaG_FD_189101 | JGI IMG/M metagenome (GOLD analysis project Ga0256845, IMG submission 189101) | Tube worm associated microbial communities from hydrothermal vent at the East Pacific Rise, Pacific Ocean - Riftia | ecosystem: Host-associated > Annelida > Integument > Unclassified ... | reverse complement strand
TTTTCCTTATAACCTTTGTCTCCAACAACGATTGGTTTAACAAGTTTTTTGAGAATAAATTTCTTAAAACCTTTTGGTTTAGGGTACTTTTCTGAATAAATATAATCGTAAGAAACATTTAAATGAGCCAGCATTTGGCTAACGTTCATTGTTCCCCATTTCCCTTTAGTTGAAGGTGATAGTTTATTGATTCTTTCAATAAACTCAGCAGTAACTTCTGGTTTGAATATATTTTTCATTATTCTTTCTTTTTATTCTTAGGCTGAAATTTACGTTTCTTCCCATTGAATGATTTATTCTTATTGAAAGGTCGCTTTCCTTTTCCTTGAGGTTTTCCTTCTTCCCATTTAGGTCCTTCTCCAAATTCTTCTGGTGGTTGTAGTTTCGTAAGTGTCGATTCGATTAAAGTTTCAATCTTTCGCATTCTGAACATATCCGTAGGGTTCACCAATGTAACAGCCTCCCCTTTTGTGTTTGCACGTGCCGTTCTACCAACACGATGAACGTAATCAGCTGCTTCGTGAGGTACATCGTAGTTAACAACCATGTTAATTTCTTTGATGTCAATTCCACGACTCATTACATCTGTAGCTACTAAAATACGAATACGTTTAGACCTGAATCCTCGTAGAACTTCCTCTCGTTGATCTTGTTCTAAATTCGAAGAGATACCTTTAGCTTTTAAACCTGAACGGCCTAAATCTCTAACGATGGTAGAAACTTTATTTTTCGTAGAAGTGAAGACAATAATACTATCGTAATCCTTTTTTTCCTTGATTAAATGTGCTAGAACTTTTACTTTTTGCTCATCGTGAACTAAATAAACCGATTGTTTTACTCCTGCTGCTGGTTTCGCAACTGCTAGAGCAATTTTTTCTGGATTATTTAATATTTTTTGAGCTAATTTCTCAATACTCGGTGCCATTGTAGCACTGAAAAGAAGTGTCTGGTGTTTCTTCGGTAAGTAAGAAATGATTTTAGTCAAATCATCTATAAACCCCATGTCCAACATTCGGTCAGCTTCATCCAAGATGAGGTGCTTTACGTGTTTGAAATTAACATAACCCATTTTTAAATGAGAGATTAATTTCCCAGGTGTTGCAACAATGATATCAGTTCCATTTTTCAATGCATCTCTTTCTAAATCAAAGTCTTTACCACTTCCTCCACCGTAAACAGATTTAGATCCAACAGAAACAAAATAGGATAAACCTTGAATTTGTTGTTCAATCTGAATCGCTAATTCTCTTGTGGGAACAATGATTAATGTGTCGATATTGCTATCTGTTTTTCCTACTAACTTATGTAGAATAGGTAAAACAAATGCTCCCGTTTTTCCTGTTCCCGTTTGGGCGCAGGCTATTAAATCTTTATTATCTAATATAAGTGGGATGGCTTTTTCTTGTATTGGAGTCGCATTTTCGAACCCCATGTATGAGATGGCTTCTAAAACCTGCTCATCTAATTTTAATTCTGTAAATTTCATTGGTTGTGAAGCTAATGATTTTTGTTGAACTATTTGATAAAATTTGGTAGAATTTAATTGTTGTGTCTATTCGAACGATTTAAGAATTTTTTCTGTATGAGTCTCTAGACCTAGAAAAAGAATTATATCAGGTTTCATTTCGAGTATAATTTCTTTATTCAAACCATACCTCCAAGCATCAAAAATCCATAAACTTTCTTCAAAAGAATCTCTCATAAATGGCATCAATTGTTCTCCAAAAGAATCACGAATAATTAGGATTCGTAAACCGTTTGTTAATTTTGAATTGCTAAAACCTTTCTCATATCCCCAATTATAAGCAAAGCTTTCTATTCCTTTAAATTTGTATTTCTTTTCTTCTTTGGAAACATAGTTGGTGTTTTCGGAAGGAGTGTAATATACTTCAGATAAACCTTCAATTCCGAGGAGTCTAGTTTGAATTCCATCCTTCTTTATTTTCTTTTCCCATTCAATTTTTGGCGTTTTCCCAAAATTATTATTGGGAAAGTCTTTTTTAAATTGATCTAACAGGTGTTTTGCTACAATTTCTCCGGCTGAAAAGTTCCAATGGTTATCTGTTTGGTAAAAAACAGGAATAGAATCTTTCGCATTTTTTAATAATTGATTTGCATCAATGATTAAACCGTGAAAATCCTTATTCATTCGTTTTTTTAATTGAAAAGTTCTATTCTCTTTCTCTCTAACAATATTGTAAGGAATCTCTTCTGGGTATATAGTGTGCTTCATTGGAGCAATTAACCAATAGGTTTTAATATTCAATGAATCGATAAAATGCAACCTTTTCTTCCATTCATTGGAGAATGAATCAAGTTGAAGTGTATTGAATTGATTTAGCCCTTCGTATATTTCTTTTTCTTTACCAGCATTAAAATACCAATCATTTTTCCCAATGATTAACTTATTAGGGTAAGGGGAGGTTTTGAAAACATAAAACTTTGATTGATGGAATAAGTTAAGGAATGGCTTTCTAAAAATGATGTTATCATTTACATAATTATTAAAGTTCTTTGGGAAATCATCCAAATGATTAATGTTAAACTCAATAGAATCTGTAAAAGACCTGTTTTCTTCATTTCTGTCAAATTCAACAAAATGAAACGCATCATTGAACAATGGAATTATTAAAAGCAAAACAAATGCTACAGGCAATATTAAAAGATATGTTTTAGTTTGTCTCATTGCTAGAATCGATAATAGATAAACGGATTGTAAGAACCCGAATTAATATAGATCAATGAGGTAATAAACAATAGAAGTAATAATAAATCCTTTGTTGCGCTGATTGCAATTGAATTATTCACTTTTTCAAATAGAGAAACTCTCCCTATTCTCTCTATAATTGAAGAACTTACGATTGCTGCAATAATAAGAATTATGATTCGCTCATTGGAAAGAAAACTGAGTACATTCAAATGCCCATTGTTTTCAAGAAAAAACATTTTGGATAAGTAATGAATTGCATTAGGAAGCTCTTCAATTCTAAAGAGAACCCAACCAACCATAACCAGAATAATCGTATAAAACCATTGCACAATCGGAGGTGATTTTTTTAACCATTTTCCAAAACCGATTTTCTCAATGACTAAGAATAGCCCGTGAAATAAACCCCAGAGAATGAAACTCCATGTTGCTCCATGCCAAAAACCAGTGAGTAAAAAAACCAGTAGAAGATTCTTGTACATTCTTTTTTTTCCATGTCTATTTCCCCCAAGAGGGATGTATACGTAATCTTTAAACCAAGAAGAAAGCGAAATATGCCATCTCCGCCAGAATTCAGTAATACTTTTTGAAATATAAGGTAAGTTAAAGTTTTCTAGAATATCAAATCCAAACATCTTACCTAAACCAATAGCCATATCGGAATAACCAGAGAAATCAAAGTAAATTTGAAAAGTATAGGCTATAATTCCGAGCCAGGCAGTTGGAGAATCGATGAAATTAATGTCTGTATTTATAATTGTATCAGCAATTTCACCACATGTATTTGCTAATAATATCTTTTTAGAAAGGCCAATAATGAACCGTCGTACTCCAACATTAAATTGTTGTACAGATTCAGTTCGTTGTTTTAATTGATCAATAATGTCATTGTATCGAACAATCGGACCTGCAATAAGCTGTGGAAAAAAACTAATATATAAAGCTGTATTTAAAAACGTGATTTTTTCTGTTTTTTCTTCACGATAAATGTCCCAAAGCATGGACATTTGTTGAAAGGTAAAGAATGAGATCCCTACAGGTAATACTATTTTCAATAGATCAATGGGGGGAGCATTTTCATTGAATAGTTCTTTTATCCAATTTAAGTTTGTAATGAAGAAGTTTAAATATTTAAAAGAAACAATGATCAAAACATTGAACACCAATCCAACAATCAACCACTTTTTTTGATGAAAATTCTTTTTCTCAATCTGCTTTGCAAATATGAAGTTGAATATAATAGAAGCAATTAATATAATGCTAAAACTGACTCCTCCCCATGCATAAAAAACAAAACTAAATAGCAAAAGAATTGCATTTCTATATCTTTTTGGTGCAAGGTAATATACACCTAATAAAACAGGTAAAAAATAAAATAGAAATGAAAAACTACTGAAAAGCAATCTTGTTTTTTTTTAGAATGGACACCAAAGTTAATTTTTTATAGCTTATAAAATATTAACTTCGTAAAAAAAAGAAGTATGGGAATTGTATCTACTGTTGTAAATGGAGTTTGTGAATTAAAACTCAATCGTCCGGATGTTTTTAACTCGTTCAATAAAGAAATGGCTATGGAAATGCAAGCTGCATTAGATGCTTGTAACGATGATGAAAATGTGCGTGCAATTGTAATTACCGGAGAAGGCAAAGCTTTTTGTGCTGGTCAAGATTTAGCAGAAGCAACGGATCCAAATGGACCTCCATTGAATTCAATCGTAAAAGATCATTACAATCCTATCATCAAAAGAATTAGAACGATTGAGAAACCAATCATTGCTGCAGTGAATGGTGTTGCTGCCGGAGCTGGAGCAAATATAGCTTTGGCTTGTGATATTGTCTTTGCAAAAGAAAGCGCAAGTTTCATTCAAGCATTCTCTAAAATTGGGCTAATTCCAGATTCTGGAGGAACTTTTTTCTTGCCTCGATTAGTAGGAATGCAAAAAGCAATGGCGTTGATGATGACCGCAGATAAAGTTGGTGCTAAAGAAGCGGAAGCAATGAATATGATTTACAAAGCGGTTGCGGATGATGTATTTGAAACAACTGTAAAATCTTTCGCAGAGAAAATCGCAAAAATGCCTACCAAAGGTTTAGGTTTGACCAAAAGAGCGATGAATCAAAGCTTAACGAATAATTTGGAACAGCAGTTAGATGTAGAGGAAGAATTGCAAACAATTGCAGGAGAATCATACGATTTCAACGAAGGTTGTGCAGCATTTTTAGAAAAACGTAAACCACAATTTAAAGGCCAGTAGCGCCATGATGCATCATGACGCAATGGCCGATCCGATCCGCAATGGTCGTTATCGTAATTGGTGCAATGCACTTAATTCGTCATTACAACGTCAGATAAATCATTCAATTGTTAAGATATAAAATATGAATATAGGAGTTTTAGGAGGAGGAACCATGGGTTCTGGAATTGTTCAAGTTGCAGCGCAAAATGGACATAAAGTTGTTTTAGTTGATTTGAGTCAAGATGTTTTAGATTTATCGAAAACAAAATTGGCGAAAATTATGGCACGTTTGGTCGAAAAAGGGAAGATCACCAATGACCAAGCGGAAGAAACGCAATCCAACATCAGTTACACAACTGAAATGAAAGATTTTAAAAACTGTGGTTTTGTAATTGAAGCCATCGTGGAGAATTTAGAAGTGAAAAAGAAAGTATTTGCTGCAATTGAAGGGATTACAGGAGAAAATTGTATTCTAGCATCCAATACTTCTTCACTTTCGATTGCTTCGATTGGAGCTTCACTGGTAAATCCATCCAAAATCATCGGTGTTCACTTTTTCAATCCTGCTCCCTTAATGCCTTTGGTGGAAATTATTCCAGCGGTGCAAACTTCAACGGAAACCTTAGAAGAAACCAAAACATTGATTGATTCTTGGAAGAAAGTGACCGTTATTTGTAAAGATACTCCAGGATTTATTGTGAATCGAGTAGCGCGTCCTTTTTACGGTGAAGCTATGCGAATTTACGAAGAAGGAATCGCTGATTTTGCGACAATCGATTGGGCGATGACACATGTAGGAGGTTTCAGAATGGGACCATTTACTTTAATGGATTACATTGGAAATGATGTGAATTATACGGTAACCGAAACGGTTTTTAAATCATTCTATTACGACCCACGATACAAACCTTCGTTTACACAAAAACGTCACGCTGAAGCTGGTTACCTAGGAAGAAAATCAGGGAAAGGCTTTTTTGATTACAGTGAAAATGCTCAAAATAGTGCCCCCATTGAAGACGAGGTTTTAGGAAAAGAAATTTTTGATAGAATTATTATGCTACTCATCAACGAAGCCGTTGATGCAGTGTTTTTAAATATTGGAAGCAGAGAAGCCATCGATTTAGCAATGACAAAAGGAGTGAATTACCCTAAAGGTTTATTGGCTTGGGCGGATGAAATTGGATTAGAAACTGTTTTATCAAACTTAGAAGCAATGTTCAATGAATACGGAGAAGATCGTTACAGACCAAGTCCATTAATGCGAAGAATGGTGGCAAAAGGAGAACGGTTTTTTGCTTAATTAGATTTTTTGAAATTATTCCGTAGATATGTAAGTGAGGTTCATATTCTGAGTCTCACTTTTTTATTTGTACAATGTTTTCGTATATTGAACCTCTAATCTGACATTTATGAAAGCATTGACCGTTTTATTTCTAGGAATTATTTTGTTTTTCATCACAAGCTGCGGGGATCCTGTTGCACCGATACATGAAACAATCGTAGAGAAATTATCTCCCATCATTCTAACAGATGAAGATTTATTTTCGGGTATAAAAGTACTTTCGTTTCTTCAAAATGAAGAAAAACACGTAAAAGAATCGAATTCATTGTTTTTGAAAGGTGTAGATGCTTTTAGAAACAAAGAAAATTTAGACAGCGCCGATTTTTACTTTAGATCTTCCTTGCTAAAAGAACCTTCTGCCCAAACTTATTTTGAGTTGGGGAACTTATGCATGACGGAGAAGAAATACGATGATGCACTTCTTTCTTTTAATATGGCGGAGCAATTGAATTATGAACCTTTTTCTAAGTTACTGTACAATAAATCGTGTATTTATTCTTTGCAAGAAAAAATTGAACAGAGCGCTCAATACCTCGAGTATTCTATTCAAGCAGGTTATTCTAACATTGATTATCTATACAAAGACAGTGACCTTGAAAACCTAAGAGATTCTTGGCGATTTGAAAATGTAGTCAAGAAAGGTTTAAGAGGTGTAAGTAATTCTGAGAATATATTCTGGCTACAATTTAAAAAACAGTTTCCTAAAGTAAAATTCCCATTACAACTTAATAACTATAAAAGTTACGCTGAATTGGATGAATTAAACAAGCAAATCTCCTACGATTATGAGAATTACATTTCTGAAATGAGGGATGAGAAATTCTCGAGAGAAGTGGGTAAGATTTTTTATTATCATTCCAATCCTTATGAAACGAAAAAATATGTTGTTCTTGTTTACATCATTCGAGATGACTTCATGAGTGAAAGCTTCCCTATTTTATACAGAATGGCTACTTTTAATCATGAGGGGAAATTAATAGATAAGAAAGTTATCGCTGGTCAAGAAAACATGGATGATTCCATTATTGAGTCTGAAGTTGTTGAAGATGGAGTTAAAATGATATTTTACCATACGGTTTATGAAAAAGACACAGAAGAATATGGTTACGCTGAAAATCCAATAATTAAAAGGACAAAACAAAGAGAAGTTTTGCTAACAATAACAGAAGATGGACATTTTGTAGAAAATGAAATTGATTTGGTTAGCGAATTAGATTAACAATCTTTTCACTCAAAGAAACGTTGAAATATATTGCTTGAACCATTTTGTTCTAAAATACACTTCCACTACAATTAAATTTGGAATCCAACTAATGTAGGCTAAAATGGTGTACGCTTCTCTCGGAGGTATTTCTACATTAAAAACATCAAATAAATAGGCGTAAAAGCGAAGTGTTACAGCAGAAAGAGTAAGTGCATAGCTTCTAATGGCCCACTTTACATGTGCTTCAACTTTTGAAGCTTTTATTCTTTGGTAAGATAAATAGGTGAATAAAATCCATAAAAGTGAAAGAATTACAAAGCTAGCTTGCGTTATCCTTCCTCCATTTGCATACAACCCCATAATAAATGCTGTTGGACCAGATACGAAGAGAACAGTACTTATGTATATCTTCCCAAGAATCCGGTGGACGGTTGGTTTTTTCTGTAAGAGCTTTTTATTGAATTGAAAAAGCCCGGATAGAATAATAATAGGGCTAGAGAATACATGAATGTAAAAGCTAATTCGCCATATTTTAATATGGTAAATCAGTTGTTTCGTAGCGAGAAAATCAACATTCTTCTCAAAATAGATATAAGGTAACGAAAGAATTACCAATAAATAAGAAGCGTACAATAAAAGAATGAATACGCCAAGATTGAATGTTTTTTTGAGTGTCGGAAACATTAATAGTAATAAGGTTCAATTGTTCTACTGTTATTCTTGACTAAATGAATCTCGTAATCGCCCTCTTTTATTACGTTAAAAAGTTCTAACCGCTCTTCGAAATAGTCATTCTTTTCCCACTCAATTGTAATTGACTCATTGTCGTACGTCCAATTCCCTTTAATTGTCATCAATTGTTCTACTCGATTTTCATTGTCTGAAGTTGGGTAGTACGAATACATCACGAGGCCATCATCGTCAAAACTGTAATCTCCAACAGTGTCTCGAGAGAAGTTGAAGTAATTGAGAAATATACCTTCAGACATATCTCCCGAATCATTCCAATTTCTAGGTGGACTTTTTGTGAAATTCAATTGTTTCGGTTGAATGGAAGCATCATTACAAATCCAAATCCCTGTTGGTTCATTGTCTATTCCAATAAATTTCAAATGAAAAACACCGTCAAATTCATGATCACCGGGTTCAGAAATGGTCATATATATTGTATCATTTGATTTTTGCAACGTTCCAGAAATATTTCTTTGAAGTCCCTTGTGGATATTATACCCAACCACTTTTGATCTACCAACATAGTTTAAAATGACACGGATTGTTGATCCTGAAAAATCACTGGTATATATTCCCTTTAAAGTATCGTACTTGAAATCATCTTCCTCTAGTAGAACAGAAGGAACTAAAACTTCAGTGATTACTTCCACGGGGGCAAGTTCTTCTTGGCAAGAATTTAAAAGAAAGAACAGAAAAAGAATAGTGTAAATTATTTTCATTTGTTTTAAATTGAAGGACAATTTACGAATAATAAACGAACTCTTATTCCCCTAACTTCTTTTTTGCTTGTTGGGCATAAAACCCATTTGCTTTAGAGATTTCAAGATACATTTTTTCACTTTCTACTCCACGATTCATTTTTTCAAAAGAATTGGCCATTAACCAAAGTGCTTCTTCGTCGAAGTTTTTAAAATCACCTTGAATACATTTTGAGAAATGAGCAACGGCTTTTTCAAATTCACCAAAATTATAGAAACATAAACCACTATAGAAATTAGCATTTACGTCCACGGGGTATTTTTTTAGAATAGTTTCGAATCGGGAAAGTGCTTTTTTGTATTCTCCATTATTGAAATAGTACATCGAGTTCTCAAGATAGATAGAATACGACTGCTGTATTGTTTTCCATTCCGATTTATACTTATCACTATTCTCACTTTCTAAATCGGCAGGAGTTCCCGTTAAAACAAATTGCTTCGTTTCAATTGTCGATGAAGATCTATATTTTGAATAATCAACCAGCTTTAAATCTTGCAAATAAATTTCTTTCCCTTTTGTTTTAGTATGAATAATTCCGGCAGATTGGTTATTGTCCAATTGATGAGGTTTTAAAACAGGCAAACTTGCGTTTATTTCTTCCATTTTTTGGAAATCATTTTTTATCTCACGGACAGAAACTTGTTCATCAATGGGTTGTTTGGTAAGTAACTCTATTTGTTCAGGAAGAAAAACATCACTCGATTCAAGGATGATTTCTTGCTGTTCAATAGGTTTTTCAGTAATTTTATTCTCCGATAATTTTGGTGATTCAATTGGCATAAAAAACAAAGAAGTAATCAATCCAATAACGATTGCTCCACCAATGATATAAAAAACAGACTTTCCTCGCGAAGAAAAAGGATTTTTTTGTTTCGATAGAGCGGTAGTGTCATAGTCAACAGATTCCCAACCCTCCATTGCTTCTTGGTCGAAAGAATCACTCATTTCTTTTTGCTCAATGGCATTTCTTTCCTGTTGCGGTAAAGAATTGTATTGCTCAATATCCTTAGCGCTCAATTTCTCTTTGGAAGAGAAAATATCTTTATATCGATTTGAATTCTTCACTTTGCTCCAGTTTAATTTTTAAATTCCTTTTTCCATTCTGAATGGCACTCTTTATTTTTTTTATATCCAACACTAATATCTCCGCTATTTCATTGTACGATTTCTGCTGAATGTAAAATAACTCAATGCAATCTCGCTGTTCACTCTTCAGCGTTTGCACCATTTGTTCTAAAAGATTCAGATTATTCTCTTTTATTTCAAAGGTGTCAATTGGGGGATCTGTTGTATCTTCGATTTCAATTTCTTTGTCATTCAAATGAATTTTCTTTTTTCGTAAAAACATGAAAACTTCATTCTTCGTCACCACATATAACCAAGATTTAAAATTTTTAATCTCAGCCCTTAAAATTCTATTCGATAATTTTTCAAATACAATCATGCATAAATCTTCAGCATCAGGTTTGTTTTTTGCATATTTTAGAGCGACACCAAGAACTAAATGTACATATCGCGTGTAGAATTCTCCCAAAATGAAATTATTTTGCTTTGCATTGTAATGAAAAAGTAGTTCTTCATCACTCATTCTCCGATATTTTCGCTTTTTTGATAACATTTCTATAAAGATGCAAGAAATAAATGTATTCCATAAAAAATAGTTGATTAATTTTAAAGAATGAAAAAAATCGGAATAATTACTTCAGGAGGAGATGCACCAGGAATGAATGCATGTGTTCGGGCCATCACAAAATATTGTTTGAATAATAAGATTGTTCCGATTGGATTCAGAGATGGCTACAAAGGAGTAATTGAAAATGATTTTTGTGTATTAACCTTCAAGGATGTCAATAACATTGTTCAGCAAGGAGGTACCATTTTAGGAACCTACAGAAGTGAAAAGTTTAAAACAAAAGAAGGTCGCAGTATTGCCATTGAGAATTTAAGAAAAAACAACATTGATGCATTTATTTGCATTGGTGGAGATGGAACTTTCACCGGAGCAAGTATTCTTTCGAAAGAAATGGACATCCCAGTTATAGGTATTCCAGGAACGATAGATAATGATATTTATGGAACAGATCACACCATTGGTTACGATACTGCATTGAATACAGTTGTCGAAGCGGTGGACAAAATCAGAGATACAGCAGGTAGTCACAAAAGAATCTTCTTTGTAGAAGTGATGGGGAGAAATGCCGGTTTTATTGCTTTGAATTCAGCCATAGCAAGTGGCGCAGAATCTGTATTGATTCCAGAAGAAGTGACAGATGTAAAAGAAGTGGCACTTGATTTAAAACGCCAGAACAAAGGAGCTAAAAGTTCAATTGTTATCGTTGCGGAAGGAGACGACGAAGGTGGCGCAAAAGAAATCATGTCAAAAATAAAACCTTACATGGACGGATATTCTCTCCGGTATTCTGTTTTGGGACACATTCAACGAGGAGGGAGGCCTTCCGCTTTTGACAGAATGTTGGCCACAAGAATGGGTGCATTTGCCGTAGAATGTCTAGTAAAAGGAATTTCTGGAGTAATGATTGGGGCAAAAGGAGATGAATTGCATACAATGTCTATCCACGAAGCAATTCACCATTTATCTAGTCCAGATATGTCAAAATTGGAAATGTTGAGTAATTTACGAACGATATCGTGAGGTTTGAATTATCTATTTTGGAAGTTTACAGTTGTAGAATGATTATTTTTGGGGTTGGGTCAATTCTAAGCAATAGATTTCCGTAGTTACAAAAGCGAAAATTACCTGAAGAAAAATTACAAGGATAACGTTATGAAAAATATTTTAGCATTTTTAATTATAGCTATTTTAATTAGTTGTACAGATAGCCGAATTGACGTAGTAGATATGTGTGTCTCGAAAGTTTCAAAAAAGATAAATAATGAATTAACATATGAAGTTCGTTTTAACAAACCGACAAGTGCTATAGAGATTTTTTACGAAGGCAAGTTCTATAATCATACTGCTGGTCGAATCGCTTACTTATGTTTTTTAGAACTAGAGAACAAAGGTTTGATTTTTACAACTTATGGTGTATGGGATAAACAACAAATAAATCAAGGATTGTATAGCTCTTATGATTTTAAAATTATAAAAGAAAAAAATAATATTGCTCAACAATTTATTGAATCAATTAAGTTATCTAAATATGAGGTTGCAATTCAATTAGTTGACAATCTACCCATGTCTGATTTAAAGAAGTTCTCTAGTTTGATCCATGACATGGATATTTCAATAGAGTTTAAGGGGTTAGTTATTCGTAATATTCAAAATGCACCTTATGCTGAGGTTGTTTACAAAATGGGGGATACAGATGTTTTTTGGGTTTCTTATAATTTAAATAAAAAAAAGAATTCAATTGTTGGTTTTGGTTTAAATCCAGATAAAGCAAGGTGGTAGAATGTTCCAATAACCGCTTGTGCGCGTTCTTAACGCGTTCGGCACCATCCCCCGCTAGTCCGTGAATAACCGCTGGTTCGAGATTTCATCTCGGACTGTACGTAACTTTCTCTACTTTGTACAAAGAGTTCTCTCGTTATAACCCCAAGTTACCTCGCGAACCTTTCCTTGGTCTTAGGGGGTCGTTTTCAAGGGTGAATTACTTTTTAACTACCTGCCATCAGTAGTATGATTTGATATCATGCATATATATAATAGTACTGTGTATTTTTCTAAAAAGCTTCAAAAAGTGTTAACTATATAGTATACCATTTGTTTTTTTTGTGAAGATTGAATCAATTTAGATGATGTAAGATACTTCAATTCTTAGATGAATAGGTGAAATACCTAGCTATTGCATATATCTTGAATTATTTTTTATTGATTACCTGACGTGTTATCAATGAGTTACCTTTTAATTAGAAAAATACTTTCATTTTAATTGCAATTGATGGTTGTTGTTAATAAAAGAGTGTCTATCTTTGCCCCCCGCTTAGAGCGCTAAACGG
>Ga0256845_1002592_pt1 | contig 12941 bp, 23 predicted proteins | sample RiftiametaG_FD_189101 | JGI IMG/M metagenome (GOLD analysis project Ga0256845, IMG submission 189101) | Tube worm associated microbial communities from hydrothermal vent at the East Pacific Rise, Pacific Ocean - Riftia | ecosystem: Host-associated > Annelida > Integument > Unclassified ... | reverse complement strand
TCTGAGGATTTAAGAGTGTTTATTCGGGAGTATGAGTATCACGTGAGGGATGGTCGTCGTTGGGGTTGTAGTCCAGTTGTTGTCCATATTGTCATGGGTACTGTAGACAAGTACGTTTTTGAGGATATGGTTAAGATGGCTTTTGACGCCGGTCTTGGGGTTACACTCTTAGGTTTCAAGGAGACGGGGCGCGGTAAGCAGTTTAAGAAGGAGCTTAAGGCGCTTGAGGACAAAAGGTATATGTCGTCCGGGAGGGGTATGGATTACCTTGAATGGCTTCCTGCGCTTCTTGTTGCTATGGAGCAGGACGATGAATATGCTCGGTTGAGTGTGGATACTCTGTTAGCCAAGGAGTTGGAGAAGGTAATGGACCTTCCCAAGTCTATGTATTACACGAAGGAGGGGTTTAAAAGCATGTATCTGGATATCGTCGATTATAAGTTCGGGAGTTCCTCATATAGTGATAATATGCTGGAGATTGTGGATGGGCATGATCGGAATTACTCTTATTTTGATCTGAAGGAGTTATTTGCCCGGGTTAGTGAGGAGTAGCGCATGTGTAATCTAGTACTGGGTGTTTTTTCGGTGTTGGTTTTTATTTACGGGTGCCTCTTACTGGCGGTCTATGCCACAAGGGATAAGGGGGACTAGTTATGGTACACCTTTTGGGCTAGGTACTCGGGGCTTTGGGACTGCTATGGTTTTTTTGTTTTTTGTTGCACTGATTACTTCTTCTAGGGAGGATTGATATGTTGTTCCATATTCTTTTTATTGTTAGTTTTGTTGTTGTTCTTCTGGTGGTTACGGAGTATGTTGCGAAGGTGCTCGGTGGGGTGGAGTGGGGATACCCGCGGTGGGAGTATTTGAGCTATAGGAAAGCCTGGTTATTCTATCCGTCGATTTTATTTCAAGTTTGGTTCTGGGCAGAAAGGTGGCTGTGGTGAAATGTGCAGCGCGTGGGTATGAGCATGTTTCTGACTGTGAAGATCGAGGACGAAGAGGCAGACCCGTGGTCTCATGTCAGCGTAGGGTTAGTGTGAGTTTGTACGCCTGCCCTGAGTGTGGCACAGTGCGAATGAGAGGAACAGGGGAGTGGTAATGAAAAGGAGAAAGCATACATCGCAAAAGAAGAGAAGGGCGGACGTGAAGAGGGAAAATAAGCGTAGGGATAGGGAGCAGCGAAGAAAGGAGAAGAAAAAGCTGGGGGATATAACAATGCGCATAGCGGAGGGGCATTTGTCCGGGGTCGAAGACTCCCCACTCCTCCGGAAGGACTATAACAAGGTTCTTAAGGATTTGATTGTGGCCGGTAGGGCCGGGGTTTCACTTCGGTAAAAATATCTTGACACTGTCAAGAAATACTGTATGATGGGTGTGGAGGTAGCAGATGGAAGTTAGCATTACTGTTGGTGGTGAAGAAGTTACGTATATGATCGAAGAGGAGCTGTATTTTGATTTGGATAATATTTCAGAGGCATTGGAAACACACTCCGGTCAGTTGACTTGGTGGTCGTCTCTTTTGGCTCGAAAAGAAAAAGAATTGTCGAATGCGAAGGTACTGTTTGATAGTGCGTTTGGTAAGGCAAGTATTTATATTCGAACATCCCCCCTGTATTTGGAAAAATATGGGAAGAAGTTAACCGAGGGGGTAATTTCCGCGGAGTTGGATAGTGATGCAGAGTTAGTGTCGTTGAGGATGGATCTTAATGAGCTTAAGCTGCAGGTCGGGTATTTAAAAGCTATGGTAGAGGGTATGCGGAGTAGGACTACACTGTTGGCTACTTCTGGTTCGATTCGTAGGTCGGAGTTCGAGGCCGGTATGCGGTCTGTTGTTAAACGTGCCCGTAAGGGCCATGAAGAAGAAGTGGAAGGGGAATAACCATGGGTGATGCATTTTCGAAGTTAAATAGGGCGATGAAAGAGATTCAGAAGGCAAACGAGGCTGCGTCGTCTGGGAACTTTATCAAGTTCTTTAAGATTCCTGTTGGAAAGACTCGTATCCGTATTCTTCCTGCTTCCCCCAAGGACGATGCTTCCGATTGGTTCATCCCGGTCGGTCAGCACTTTGGGGTAAGTGAGTATGCCGTTCTATGTCGTGATGTAACTCACTGGGCTGGCGAGGTTTGCCCTGTATGCCAGGCTGCGGCTGGTATGCGTAATAGCGGCGATACTGAGGGGGCCAAGAGCATCTCGTCTAAAAAGGCATACTATGTTCGCGCTTTGGTTCGTGGAAATAAGGATGCTACTGGCGTTCAGTATCTGCGTCTTCCGACAACGTTATTCGAAGCTATTGGTAACGATATCATCTCTGAGACGGAAGAGTATGGTGAGGTTCTTAGTTGGACTAAGGGCCGGGATATCTTTATCAAGAGAGACGGAACTGGGCTGAACACCAAATATTCGGCTCACGCTTCTGTAAAATCGACTCCAGTACTCCCTACAAATGATGAAATGAAAGAGCTCCGCGCATCCTTGGAGTCGTTCCCGGCCATGGTTACCGTGCCTACTGAGAAGGAACTCAGAGATATCGTTTTTGGGGGTGAGGATGAAGAGGACAATTTCGAAAATGAGTTTGAGGACGAGGGCGCTGGTGAAAGTCTTGATGGCGGTTTGGAAGAAGAGCCCGCTGAACAAGAGGAAGAGCCTGAGGAGAGTAACCCGCTCCTTGACGACCCAGAGGGCGACGATGACGACGAAGGAACTACAGAAGCTACGGTCGATCTTGCTGAAGAAGATGACGACTGGGGGCTGGACGATGACGACGGCGAAGAGGGAGATGACTTCCCTTCGTTAGACGAAGAGGCGTTTGAGAAGCAGCAGGAAATCAAGGCTGGTCTTGACACTAAGCTGAAGAAGAAGCGTGGTCGTCCCAAGAAGTCATAGTCTTAATTTCATGGGGGGTACATTATGTGCCCCCCTTCTTTTCTGAAGGGAGCAGTTATGGCTGAAGTTAAAGGTGTGGATCTCGATGTTCTTAAGGACGAGATCGGTGAGATTTCCAAACAAGTTATAGGGCAGGATAACCTGGCGACCAGTAACCCCATTTTTATTGTTCAGCAGAAGAGGCGAATTGGCGGAATGGACCCCCAGTATACGGACGACTTTTACTGGGTTGATTTTGGGGGTGAGGTGGTTGATGAGGAGGAACTGAAATATATTGAGGAGATTTTGGAGAAGGCTGGTCCATATGCTGAGCCCGAGGTACCCAATTACTACAAGGTGTATTGCACTGAGATTTGGGAATTCGTTACTGCTTGTTTTACTCGACATGGATGTGAAGAGTACATTAAAGCAAATGGCCATAACCTTAACGAACCACGTATTTACGTTGACACTGGGTACCGGAATAGGGAGTGGGAAGTCATGCGTGAGTTTTTTAAGAACTATGAACGGTTTGTAGGTAGCATTAAGGGCGGCTACTGATGGCCATTAAATCTTTTGAGGACGGTAAGCAGCCCTGGTGGAAGTGGCCCGCGAATAAGTATAAGACGGGAAGTACTACTTACTACGTACCCTGGTATGCGGTCTTAAGGCGTATTTTATTCTCCCCTATTATATTTGTTGGCGTTTTGATTATAACTCTCGGAGCTTTTCTTATGTACGGCATCGACGAAGCTTGGGGTTTTTTGAACAGGGTATTAAGGTAGTAGGAAGACACTAATGGAATTGCCGATTACGTACGCAAGCATGGGTGAGGCGCTGGAAGAGCTTGAAAACTATAAGAAGGTTCTTAAGTGGTGGAGGGAGCACAGCCCCAACGTTGATGTGTATATGCGGGATGGTCAGTGGGAAAGGTGTTTGGTTACATACTCGGGGGCTACAGGTAATCGAGTGGCTGTTCGAATGGAGGGCGATAACGAGTTTGAAGCGGCTCTTAAGATTATTAATGGTTTTGAAGGCGAGGAGGATGTCCCAGAATGAAAAGTAAATCAACCGCTACGTTAGACATAGTGAAGCACCTACAGAAGAAGGGGGCGGCGCACACTACGGTACTGAGTGACGATAACAGCCCTGTGTTACGGCCTAAATTCCTTTCTACGCAGCTTTACACTGTAGATAGGATGCTGGGTGGCGGAATCCCCGCAGGACGTCTGACGGAGCTGTATAGCCGTACAGAGGGGGTAGGTAAATCCACGCTTTCTGCACATTTGATGGCGGAGATGCAGAGAATTGGCGGCGTTGTCGTATTGATGGATACTGAACGGGGTTTTACGGTCGAGCGCCTTAAAGAACTCGGAGTAGACCCAGATAAGATTGTCTTTGTCGAGCCGGATTATATTGAGCAGGCTTGTGAGACTATTTCTCAAGTAATGCAGTATCAAGACGAGACGGATGGCACGGGTGGTAAGATCCTGGTTATCTGGGATAGCGTTACAGCGACGTCATCCAAGGCTGAGTTCGAAGCAAATTACGGAGATCTTCAAGTTGCGTCAGCTGCACGGGCCTGGAGCAGCTCTTTGAGGAAGCTTAAGGATGAACTGGCTCACCACGAGTGTTACGTTGTTCTCTTGAATCAGACAAGAGAGAATATTGGGGCCATGTGGGGGGATAAGAGGATTACAACCGGCGGACATGGGATTAAATTCTACGCGAGTTGTCGTCTTAAGATGGACGTTAAGGCTAATGCCAAACTAAAGGAAGGAACAGAACTTGTTGGAAAGAAGATTACGATGTGGACGGAGAAGAATAGGATGGCGGCTCCTTACCAGGAGACGACAGCGAGCCTGTTCTATAAACACGGGTTTGACATTCTCCGATCGTTATTCGACTTGTTGGTGGAGCTTGAGGTAGTTGTCCGAAAGGGGGCTTGGTACTCCATTGCGGGTTTTAATAAGCCTGATGGAACCCCGAGGTCGTTTCAAACCAAAGAGTTCAAGGAAGTGTTGGAAGAGGTTCGTAAGGACAAGAAGCTATCGGGGGTTATTATTGATAAGCTTAAGTCGGTTCATATCACGGACGCCGCTATTAGTCGATACTTTGAGGCGTAGGGGGTATAATGGGAGCAGCTATCAAGAGAATTTTTGTTTTGTCTTTTCCATTGGCTGCCGCTGAGGAGGGAGACCCCATCGAGAGTGTTAGGGTTGTGGCGGCATTTACCAGTAGCGATGAGCATTTGGCTATTCAACGGGCCAAAGAATTTGCTGAGAGGTCGGATACACATAGGTTTATTGTGGTAAAGGCTATCGCGTTTATGGAACGACATGTTGAAATTAGCGTCTCGTACTAGGGGGAAAGATGAAAATCGGAATTATCGGTGATCCACATTTTGCAAATCATGGTGTGTTTGGCAGACCTACTCCTCAGGCGGGAGTTAACTCGCGGTTGTGGTGGGCACGGGAGGTAATGGACTCAATATTAACTACCCTAGACAGAGACATACATATTTCGAAAGTTGTGGTTATGGGCGATCTTACTCATTATCACGGCAAGCTTACCCCCCCGGTTGCGAGGGCTGTTCATGAGGTATTTGACCACCGAGATACCGAGATTGTGGTCCTTACTGGGAATCACGACATCGATGAAAACAACCAGTCTATCCTGACTTCCGCTTTTGATTGGGACGATACAACAGGGCTAGTTTTCGTAGACTCGGGTGTACTTGAGGATGATATCCTGTACTTCCCCTATAGCGCACGTGAGTGGGAGGACGATGATGAGCCTCTTGTAGCCTTAAAAGAGACCTTATCTTTTGGGAATCCCAAGTACATTTTCATGCATCACCACTTTGCTGGGGCTGTACACTCCGGGAAAGATTTCGCCCCGGCTAATGGACTGCCTTTGGAAGTCATTCCAAAAGGAGCGAAGGTTATTTGTGGTCACTATCACAAGCGTCAAACCCTCTTCAATGAAGATGGAGAGGCAGCGGTTGAGTATGTAGGGGCTCCTCTTCAGCATACTTTTGGCGAGGCTGGGTATGAGACTGGTTATAGCGTCCTAGACACAGATACGGGCGAGCTTGAGTTCTTTCCAGTAGATATCGCGCCGAAGTTCTATATCGTGCCTGTAGACGATAATACAGTGCTTAGTGACGTGCCTGGGAGGCATGATAAGGATTACTATCGGCTGGATATTCCGCTTGGGGACATTCCTGAGAATTATAAGGAGTTAACTAGTGGGCTGTCTAACTACAAAGTAAAGAGGACGAAGTCAGGTGTTGTGGTGAGGTCGAGAGTAGAGGAAGCGTTGCCCAATGTGGACAATTTGGGTATCATTGATGTGGTCGCGGCTTATACCCTCCTAAACACTGAAGAGGGCGATAGGCGGGATCATTTGATGGAGGTCGGTAAGAATCTACTGGCCGAGGTTTCTTGAGAGGGGATGGGATGATAGTTTTCAAGGAGTTATCAATAGTTGATTTCATGTCTATCCGGGAAGTCAATTGGGAATTCAAGAGGGGGATAAATCTGTGCCTGGGTAGGAACCTGGACTCCGCTTCTGCAGATGATAATGGGTCGGGAAAGTCCACGTTGGCTGATGCGTTGCGGTGGGTATTGTTCGGGGAATCAATTCGGCAAGCTATTGATAAGTCCCTGGCAACCGATAGTGTGATTCGTGAGGGCCAGAAGTCGGCTACAGTTACTCTTAGGTTTATGGCTGGGGGTGAGTATGCCACAATTACTCGGGTACGCGGGCTGCGTAGTGGTAAGCTTATGGTTAAGTACAAGAAAGTGGAGTACACGCAGAAGGAAGCGCAGGCTGTAATTGACGACCTGATCGGTATTGATGCCGTTCAGTATTCGAATCTTGTTCATCTTGATGCCAGTTACCCCAAACTCTTTACGAGAAGTACTGATCGGGATAGAAAGGACATCTTGGCGGAGTTGGTTGACGTATCTTACTTGTCCGCGGTAGAAGGAGTGATCAAGAATAAGCTGTCCGTATATGAGGTAAAGAAAGCTGCCGCGCTTGAGCAAATTCGTAAGGCTGAGCAAGATACCGAGGTGAATAAGGCTTTACTTATGGACACACGCAAGCAGGGGAGGGCTGTAAGCGATCTTATAGCCCCCCTTAAAGAGAAGGTCAAGCACCAGGAAGAGGCGGTCTCCGAAGCAAAGAATGTGTTACTGTCCCTAGAGAAGACAAAGACGGCTATGGATGAGGATAGGGTAAAGGCGCTGAAAGAAGAGGAGCAGGCTAGGGTAGAGGCTCAGAAGAGAGTTGATGAGGAAGAGGCGAGTAGGGATGACGTCCGGGCGGGTCTGAGGAAGAAGTCCAACGAGGAGTTGAAGTCCTACCATCTTAAATCCACGGAAATTAAAGACCGTATTTCCAAGCAAGGGATGGAAATCTCCAAGATGGAGGCAGAACTCCAGGAGATAAACCAACTCTTATCCCAGGGGAAATGTCCGGTGTGCAGGCAGGATATAGATGCGGATATCGCTGCACCAGATAGAGAAGGTATTCAGTTCCGTTTGTCCGAAGCCAAAGAGGCAATTAAACAAGTTAAGAGCCGGTATAAGCGGATGGCAGCGGCGTGGGACAAGAGGGATATAGAGCTTGAGGAAGAGATAGAGGCTGCGGATAGTGCGGGAAAGGAAAGAGTGCTAGTAGCCAAAGAGGCTCTTAATGAGATTCTTGGCCGGATCTCCAGTATCGATGATCGGTTTGATGTTGCTGGCATGGATGGGTCTCTCGTTCGAGCGGAGTCTAATTTGGAAAGTGCGAAGAAAGAACTCGCTAGTTTGAGCCGTGAATTGAACCAGCATGTAACGAGGAGGAAAGAGCTAAAGCAAAACGTTAAAATACTATCTGAGAAGATTGCTTTGTCGGAAAAGACTCTGGTCGAGGTTAGAGATAAGATCGAGAGTATTAATGCTGAAATTGCTGACCTGTCCTTTTGGAAGCAGGGGTTTGGGCCTAAGGGTGTTCCGTCCTTGTATCTTGAGATGATTCTCCCTAAGATCTCGGCGGGAATCCAACGGTATGCGGATATTCTTACGGATGGGGATATCCAGGTGGGGCTGCGGGCGTACAAGGAGACGAAGAGTGGCTCGCTTCAGGAGGCAATTCAGATTATAGCCACGAATAGCTTTGGTGCTTCGGTCTATGGGTCAAATTCCAGGGGCGAGCGTTGCCGTATCGATCTTGCAGTTACCCTAGGGCTTATGGACTATTTCAAGGACAATAATGTCTTCGAGTCTAATCTTCTGATCTGTGATGAGATCTTTGATGGTCTCGATTCACGGGGAGTTGAGTTGGCTGTTGAGGCTTTGGAAGAGGCTAACATTCTAATGTGTGTCGTAATGTCGCATAATGACAGCTTGAAGTCTTTCTTTGATCATGTTATGGTAATGACCAAGGAACACGGCGTTTCTTCTTTGGGGGTATGATGTGGTTATTAATTTATGATCACTTCCTACTTTGGGTAGCGTGGTGGGTTGGGCTCGCCGAGTGTATTGCCGCTATTGTTACGTTAGGGTTTTTCCAGCCGACGTGGCACCTTAAGTATCTAAGCTGGTGCATGACGTACCTTTCTGGGTTAAGGGGTGAAGTAAATGGGTGATGTTTGGATTGATGTGTATGACTACGTGTTAGGTTACGTGGGGGATTGGGTGAATATGGTCGAGTCCTTTGTGCCGGTAGTCACTTTTAGCCTTTGGCACCCGAGTGTGGAGTTCACGTGCTGGCGGGCTTTGTATATAACTAGCCTTCGAAAGAGGCATAAGGATAAGGTCTACGAGAGGTGGATGAATGAGCGGTAAAAAGCGTACTCCGTCACAGGTTGGTAAGGGTTCTAAACAGAAGGGATCGAATTTCGAGAATGAAATAAGTAAGCGTATACGCAAGTATTTCATCCCCGGGGTCGACAAAAAGACAGCGTACAATCTAGTGCATAGGACTGGAATGTCTGGTGGTCGTACAGAGAGGGGGGACTTGATTGTTCAGCCCCCCCTACTTTCTTACTTTCCTTGGTTTGTCGAGGCGAGGAATAGGCAGTCCTGGTCATGGGAAAATATTTTTAAGAAGGGTAAGGACAGCGTTATCTTTAAGTGGTACTTGGAGGACGCTTGTGATAAGTGCCACCCCTATGCAGGAGATCCAAGGAATGAAAGATACCCGTTGTTGGTATTTACTAAGAATCAGGATATGTGGTATGTGATGGCCAGTGAAGAGGATCTTCTTAGCGCTACTGATTGCCTTCCCGTTGACTTTCGAGGGTACTACCGCTATATTTGGGATCGGGAGACCAGAGGTAAGCATGGTGTTTCCGGATCTGCTGTAATCTTACCCTTCGAGGACTTTATTGAAGCACACGATAATCTTTTGGAGGGCGTTGACTTCGATAGCTTGGAGTTTAAGTGACTAAACCAAAAATGACCGTAGGCAAGAAGAAAAAGCCTAAGACCAAAACCAAAGCAGTCAAGAAGATCGACCGAACGAAACCTTCAAAGATTGTTTTGAAGGAGGGGACATACCTACACTCTCCGGGTACCCCCTATCCTCCCGCTGTGCGAAATACAGCTAAGTTACTGTATGTATCGGGCCAGGCTTCTCTGCAGGCTATCGAGGCTAAGCTCGGGGTTCCTTACTCCACGCTTCGTCATTGGCATGCCACAGAAAGCTGGGCACGGTCTAAGACTCAGGTTATTCGTTTTGCCAACAAGGAAATTGTACGGTCGTCTCGAAAAGCGATGGGGGCGTATGTAAAGAACATCGATGACATGATTAACAAGGTGGATGGTCTTGTCAATAGAAGGCTCGGCGTGGCGAAAGAGGTAGTTGAGGACGAGGAGAAATTACTCAAGCTCGGACTTGAGGTGATTAAGCTTAAGATCGCGCTTATCCGGGCATTGTCTTCGAGTTCGAGTAATGCTTTTATCCCCTCTCCTGGGAGTGTCGAGTTTGATAATACAGCCCCGAAGACCGCAAAGGGTATTCTTCAGGGACTGATCCCAAGCAGTAAGGACGTTATCGGGGATGCCTTGAAGGGTATTCCAGATTATATGAAGGACGCAGCAGAATTTGTTATTGGCCTTACAGCCGACGAGGGCGGTAACGCTGTAGAAGACGAGGATATACCCCAGGCTGTTATTGTTAACCTAACAGACGGGGAGGCTATGAAGGACGTTATCTTTGATGATCTGGGCCTTGACGACTTAGAAGAAGCAGACGATTAACAGAGGGGTTTTCCCTGTCCAACTACGAGAGGAGACGCTTATGTCTAAATCTGGAAATATTATCACACCCGGCGAGTTCCGACAGAAGGTTGAGGCTAATGCCCAAGGAGGTACGGTTAACCCGTTCTCTTCAAACCCAATGATGGAGAAGTTAGCGCAGCAGGAGCAGTTTATTGACGCTCTGCATGATCAGGTTATGGCTCTTACCGCAAAATTACACGCCTTGATGGACTATATGGGTGAGGCGGGGATGCTTCTGCATTCTGAGATTGACCCGGCCACAGGTCAGGTGGCAGAGGGCACTAAGATGGCGGACAACTCTGTTATGAACGTATTCCGCTCTTGTGGTCTTGAGGAAGCTCAATGGCCTCGTAGTTATGACGCCTGGGCCTCTGAGCACTTCATGCTCACTAAAGTTATGCGCTACCTTAATCATATGCGTATCCAAGGTCGAATGAATATGACAGACCTTATCGCGGAGGCGAAGAAGTACAACGAGATGGACGGCAGGTTCCGTAAGATTCTCGGTCACGAGTTCGGTCTTGATGAGTATCTCGGGGGAAATCCAGATAATTTGACCGATGAGCAGTTGAAAGAATTGGCGGCGGAATTTGGTTTGGTGAAGATCGACATTCCTGACGAGGAAGAAGAAACAGTACAGTAAGGAGGTTGCTATGTACACCAAAGGTCAACGTGTTGTAGTCCGTGAAGAAGATACCAACAACGAGGTTCAGGCACTTGTAGAAGATATTGTTGTAAGTGGTGAATCTCAAGGAGTTAGGGTCAAGCTACAGGATGGAAGTCGTCGTGTTGTTGACAGCCGACTAGTTGTCGAGCATCTTGAAGATTGATAAATAGTTTGATAGTTGGTATGATGGGGCGGGGAGAATCAATCCCCGCTCTTTTGATTGGAGGATGTATGGCTATTGATAGGTTTTCGTTGGTTAAGGGTGTCAAGTTGATAGAGAGTGAGGATCGGGGGGCGTTTCATGACTGGTGCGACGAGTATCTGGGGGGCATTTTATCCTCACTTCTAAACGATATCCCCTCGGATAACTACAGGGTTTGGAGTGTTCCGGGTACCCCCGAGGGTTATCCTGGGATGCCGAACGCGGATAAGCTTTTGAAGGTTGGTGCTGATATGGGCGTCATTGTGAACTTTATGGCATGGGTCCAAGACCAAAATATGGCCTTTTGTTCGGTTAGTGATGATGACGAGTACTACCCTATTCGAGTGGGCTATGACACGTTACTACACGCATACTACGGCATTGATGAGAGAGAGCTTGATAAAGAGAGGAAGGCGTTATTGGCGCATATTAGGGAACAGCATGCGGGTAAGGAAGTAGGGCCGTGTACCATGAAGGTGAGCGTGGGAGATGTCTCAGAGGAGATGACAATTGGGTAAGGACAGTTGGAATAGGTTATCCGAGTTCTTGGGTACACATCCCCGTTTCTGCACGGACCCTAAATACGTTAGGGGTCGCGTGTACTACTCTCGCGGTTTTTGTGAGATGAATGCCACGGGGGGTTTTTGGGCTCGTGAGTTTGCCGATTCTTTCTGGGCTGGATGCGATGCTGTCATTTGTATGGAGTGTGGGGGTATCGTTATGCGACCAACATATGCAGACAGGATAGCGAAGATGTGGGGTAGGATCCGGCTTGGAGTTGCTTACCTTATAACCCTAGTTACTGGTGAGGACTGCGTGGTCAGGGGTGAGTCGTACTACTCCCTGTGGTCCTCGGATCTTGCAGCATACGTGGATAATGGGGATGCTCCTGGTGAAGGCGTCGTTCGTATTGACATGTTTGAGGAGAAGTCAGAAATACCCTGACATTTTCTTGGTATGGGGGTTGACAGCCCCCATTTTTTATTGTAGAGTGGCTTTCTTGGTGTGGAGTGGTTTTCTTGGTAGGGCTAGGCACGGCGCGGCTGGGCAAGGAACAAGGTATGGCCCGGCATGTCCCGGCAAGGCTTGGCAAGGGAACTGGGGGGTATGAACATGGGACAAGAAGAACAACTTGCAAAGCAGCATTCCGTGAGACTATCCCGGAAGGTATGTTTTCGGTGCACTAAAGAGCAAGCAAAGAAGATGCTCCTTAATATTCAGGCCGCACACGATACCTACAACTGGGGTTTGGATAGAATCAGGGCCGGAAGGGAAGAGTACAAACGGCTATTGGATACCGAGGTAGATAAGAAGGAAGCCGGTAAGGCTATCCCGGAGGGTCAAGGGTTCTGGTGGATGGAAAAAGACGCGGGATAAGGTCGCCAAACTCCACCACAAGATAGCGCAAGCAAGGCAGACTGTGACTCACCAAGCTACTCATGAGATGGCAGTTAAGTACCGGGCTATTGCTATGGAAGATCTCCAGGTAAAGAATATGACTCGAAGGGCCAAGAAGAAGAATGTCAGGGCCAAGAGTGGTCTGAATAAGTCTTTTCTCAACGCCAACCCCGGAGAGGTTCGGCGACAGCTTGAATACAAGGGGGAGTTGTATGGGAGCGATATCATTACAGTGGACCCAAGAAACACCTCCAAGATATGCTCACAATGTGGGAATAAAAAGCTTGACTTGGGATCTTCGAAGGTGTATAGTTGCTCTTGTTGTGGTGCTGTGATGGATAGAGACCACAACGCAGCAGTAAATATCAGGGAGAGGGGATTAGGTAACTTGTAATGGGAACGTCACCGCTATCTCGAACGGGGACATTAAATGCCGGAGGAGGATGGGTAATCCCTCGACTGCTTGCAGTAAAGGTTCCGCCCGATGAATCCGGAATATGTACGCTTTTTTGTGTGGGTTATGGGGAGGTTCGCG
>Ga0256845_1002591_pt1 | contig 12949 bp, 9 predicted proteins | sample RiftiametaG_FD_189101 | JGI IMG/M metagenome (GOLD analysis project Ga0256845, IMG submission 189101) | Tube worm associated microbial communities from hydrothermal vent at the East Pacific Rise, Pacific Ocean - Riftia | ecosystem: Host-associated > Annelida > Integument > Unclassified ... | reverse complement strand
AGGCGGGCAATTACACACCGGCAGATTCAGATTGGCTGCCAGAGCGCCGCCCAGCCCGTTCGAGCGGCCGGCTACGGCAATCACAGCCCCAGGCTCGATCGAGTTATTATATTCCCGGGCAAGCTGGAGGATGTCCTCGCCATTTTTATGCGCTGATACAATCCGCAAATCTGTCATAATGTCGTATTGTTCGATGTAGCTCTGAATCTTCCGGCAATGTTCCAAATCTGAAGATGAACCCATTACAATCGCCACATAGCCCTCTTTGATCAGGCCGTTACTGACAAGATTCTGACACATTCTCGCGCTGATTGATTCGTGCTCTCTGATCTCGAACTGCTTTCCCGTGACCATCTCGTAAATTTCAAGATAGCGGCGGCTGGTTTCCTGCACCACGTCTTCCGGCAGCGTATCAGGATAGAGATCGTCCACTTTATGAGTTAACAGCCATTGCCGGACATACTCTTTGTCAATCTGTTCAACCTGTTCCGGTTCTTTCTGATGATCGTCTGAACGCCAGAAACGGGAGGAATCAGGGGTATGAATCTCATCAATCAGGATCAGTTCTCCATCCAGCAGACCAAACTCATATTTCGTATCGACTAAGATGATGCCTTGTTCTGCCAGAAATCGTGTCCCCAGCTTAAAGAGTTCCAGGGAAACCTGTTCCATCCGCTCGTAGGTTTTTTGTTCGACCCAGCCCTCTTTCACCAAATCTGCGGGGCTGATTTCCCGATCGCTTTTTTCTTTCGTTGTTGGCGTGACGATTGGTTTTGGAAATCTCTGGTTGCGACGCATCTCGTCCGGAACCTCCACACCTGAAAATTCCCGTTGTCCTTTCCTGTACCCGCGCCACATCGAGCCAGTCAGATAGCCCCTGACAATCATTTCAACCCGAATGGGAATCGCCTCTTTCACAAGCGTAATATTCGGATCAATCATTTTGACAAAATGGTTCTTAATAATCGGTTCGGTTTTTTCAAACCAAAAGTTTGCAATACCGTTTAAGACCGCGCCCTTATGAGGGATCGGAGTCTTTAACACGCTATCGAAGGCAGACAAGCGATCTGTGACCACGATCATTCTGGTGGTACTATCAATCCGAATACTATCCCGGACTTTACCGGTATGGATTTTGTGAAGCTGGGGAGTTGAAAAATTAACGAGACATTTCATAGAACACAATTCCTCCTCATCTATTGAGCAGCATACAGCCGCGAAGCCAAAGACTTGACATCATTTCCCGATTCAACGCCAGATAAAACCTACAACCCCTTTTTGTCGAAAACCTATCTATGTCAAATGAAAAGTCATAGAAATCTGATTTCAGATTATTGACAAACATGAGGCTGTGACGAGTATTCCACTGGTTGAGAATTATTTTTTATTTTTTTCTTGACAGCGAAAATATGTAAGTTGATTATTGAGCCATGATGTCAGACAGCCTTACAGTCAGACAGCTAAAGCCGCTGTCAAAAAAAAATCAGTCGGACCAGGTGGTCGATATTCTCAAAGAATATTTCGCGTCCGATGAGATTCAGGTTGGGGATAAACTCCCTCCGGAACTCACGCTTGCCAAAATGCTCAATGTGAGCCGTTCAACGCTTCGGGAAGCTATCCGTACTTTATCCGTGCTCGGGTACATCGAGATTGTGAACGGAAAAGGCTCGTTCCTCAGACAGAAGACGGTAGACCTTCCTATGATGCACATTGTTTCGTGGCTTGAGAGCCATAAGATGGAATTAAGTGATTTCATTGAGGTTCGACAGCTTATTGAACCTTATGCAGTTGCAATGGCTATCGAACGGGGAACCCCCGAGGAATTCGCCCGGGTTGATGAGATTCGGCAACAATATGAGGAAGAACTGAAGCACGGCGCGAGTCCGGCGTTGGGAGGAGTAGATGCCAGGTTTCATCAGGCTATCGTCGATATAGCGCATAACCATGTTCTGAGTAAGATGTATGAAGTCGTGGTAGAGGCATTCTCGGACTATCGACAGCTCTCTTTTTTGGTGCAGTATCATGCTGAGAGCGCCGTTAAGCCTCACAGAAAGATCACTGCCGCACTCAAGGAGCGAAATATTCCGAAAGCTCAGCATGCGATACGAGAGCATCTCAGTAAAGCTTATAAGGACCTGACCTTACGCATGGGGAAAAAATCTCAGACACCCTGATTGTCACTTGTTCAATAAAACGATTGGTCATATTCACTCACATCTGAAGGGGGCCGGCATTTTATCATGTTTCATGTGAGCAATCGTTCAGTATGCAGTAAATTTTGGATGCCTTTCAGTACAACAGTTTCATATCACAATTCATATAAACGGATTCGTCTATTTTCTAAATGTTGGAACTATACGGATCTTTCATCTTAAAAGGGGGTGAGGGATGAAACAAACACGATTTTGCGGAAATCCAGATAATAAGCGACTTACGTCTCTGGCTTTACAACTGCGCAGAGACACAGTCCGTATGATTCACCATGCTGGGTCAGGTCACGTAGGAGGAGCGCTGGGATTGGCTGATTACATGGCGGCCCTCTATGGCTATGCTATGGAGTATGACACCGAGCAGCCTGACAATCCGGATCGGGATCGTTTGGTTCTCAGTAATGGGCATACGTGTGCGGTATGGTATGCGGCGTTGGCGCGAGTGGGTTTTATTCCTCTTGCAGAACTGAAGAGCTTCAGAAAACTTGGAAGCAGACTTCAGGGCCATCCGGCCAGAAAATGGATGCCGGAGCTGATTGAAACATCAACCGGGCCTTTAGGACAGGGGTTTTCTGTGGCAAACGGCATTGCACTGTCAATGAAAGCCCGACATTCACAAGGAAAGGTCTACTGTATCCTTGGAGATGGCGAGATGCAGGAAGGGCAGGTCTGGGAAGCGCTTCTCACCTCCGCTCATTATCAGCTCGACAACCTGGTTTTGTTTGTCAATTATAATAACATCCAAATCGATGGAAAAATCAGCGAGGTAATGAATCTCGCGCCCCTTGCTCCACGCTTAGAGGCCTTTGGATGGAGTGTCGCTGAAATAGACGGACACTCAATGGAAGAGATCGCAAAGGCGCTCAAAGTTGCCGGGGATACACGAGGAAAACCATCAGTCATTATCGGCCATACGCTTATGGGAAAAGGAGTCCCTTTTATGGAAGATGATGCGATCTGGCATGGGAAATGTCCATCAGATTCCCAGACCGTAGAGGCGCTGGAAACGCTTGGGACAACTGAACGCTATGAAGATTTTGTCATTGAACAGGAGGGAGCCTGATGATGTATACACAAGCCACACCTATGCGTGAGGCATTCGGGGCTGCTCTTGTCGAGGTTGGAAAGAAAGACCCAAGGGTTGTCGCGCTTTGCGCAGACCTTACCGATGCCATAAAATTAACACAGTTTCAAGAAACGTTTCCTGACCGTTTTTATCAGATGGGAATTAAGGAGTCCGATATGATAGGGACGGCCGCTGGGATGGCCATAGACGGTCTCGTGCCGTTTGCGGCGACCTTTGCAATTTTTGCGACCAGCCTTGCGAATCAAGCGGTTCGTGTTTCCGTAGGGTATAATGAAGCCAACGTAAAAATTGTCACCAGCCATGGAGGAGTCTGCGTCGGAGCCGACGGGGCCACGCACCAGGCTTTTGAAGATGTTGCCCTTATGCGGATGGTTCCGGGAATGACAGTGTTGGTTCCCTGTGATGCCCATGAGGCGTATAAAGCCACAATGGCTGTCGCAGAGTTTAACGGTCCTGTGTATCTCAGACTTGGCCGTATCGCGTCTCCTGTTGTCACCTCCGAATCCGATCCTTTTGCGATCGGTAAAGGGCAGATACTCAGACCGGGCAATGATGTGGCCGTCGTCGCGATGGGAATGATGGTCCCGGAAGCTCTGAAAGCTGCCCAAACGCTCGCTGATGAAGGCATTTCGGTCCGAGTAATCAACATGAGTACTGTCAAACCGCTTGATACGGACATTCTTGCCGTCGCCGCAGAAGAATGCGGTTGTATGGTCACCGTTGAAGAACATTCTGTACTTGGCGGACTGGGAGGCGCCTGTACTGAATTCCTTGCTCGGAAATGTCCGATACCTCTCGAACGCGTCGGTATCCTGGACACGTTTGGGGAATCCGGAGAACCCACAGAGATTTTGACGAAGTATAAGCTGGACACAGAAACAATCATAACAACAATCAAAAACGTCTTTTCACGTAAAAGGAGAACGCAATGAGAAAATGTATAATGATGTTTATGGTGATGTTCGTCTCTCTCGTCATGGTTACTGGCATGGCATGTGCCAAAGATCAAGTTGTTAAATTCTGGTATCATTTTGACGATCCTGAAACCGCCTTAAATCCGCTGATCGAAAAATTCGAATCAGAGAATCCGGGAATTCACATCGAAGCAGAGCGGATCGCATGGGACGTGTATAACCAGAAACTGCTGACAGCCGTTGCCGGCGGATTCCCGCCTGATGTCGCGCAGGTAAAGCTGTGGTGGCAGCCCCAGTTGGTGAGTATGAAGGCGTTACTCCCGCTCGATGATTATATCGACGGATGGGCTGGAAAAAACGATGTCTTCGACAGAGTGTGGGAACTGACAAAGTATTCTGACGGCCATCAATATTACATGCCGTTGCAGATGGTGATCCTCTACTTGTACTACCGGACTGATATGTTTGAAGAACTTGGACTTGAAGTGCCGAAGACCCGCGAGGAATTCCTTGATGTGGCGAAAAAGCTGACAAGAGACACTGATGGGGATGGCGAGATTGATGTCTACGGATTTGGTATTCGCGGCGCTCGCGGCGGTCACGACTGGTGGGGAACATTTGTCCTGTCGAGTGGTGCGCAGTTTTTCGATGAAAACGGCAAGTCCGGTCTGACCACTCCCGAAGCTATCGCGGCAAACCAGTGGTTCATCGATTTGTATCGAGTGCATAAAGTCAGTCCTCCGACAACTCCGAGCGACGGGTTTAAAGAGATCATCGCAAACATGAAATCTGGCCGGACAGCTATGACGATCCACCATCTGGGAAGCTCTGCGCAACTGGAAGAAGCCCTCGGAGATAAAATCTCTGCGGCTCCGGTTCCCAAAGGAACCAAAGGATATTGGACATCATTTGGAGACGAGGAAAATGCCGTGTTTGCGGCAACAGAAGTGCCTGATGCAGCGTTCAAGTGGGCTTCCTTTCTCGCTGAAGCTGAAAACAATGCCTTATGGCAAAAATCAAGCGGCCAGGTATCTATCAATAAAAGTAACGTGTCTGCTGATGCAAACCGATTCCTGAAAGCGACAACGGATTCGTCAGATTTCGCTGGTGTCCTTCCCGCTCATGTCAAAACCGCGGAATTTGTTGAATCTCTCTGGCCCGCTCTTATGCAGCAGGCTTTTTCCGGGAAGATTAGCAGTGAAGAAATGATGCAAAAAATCGCAGAACACTTTGCAGAGTAAGGCATGTTATATTCAGTGGCACGAAGATCACCTGCCGCATGAATTGACATGACATACCCGCCGTTACAGACCTGACAGGTTCTCAAAACCTGTCAGGTCTTTTGTGAGGGATTCTCTCTTCCAGAAATCTGAAGGGTTCCTCGCATGAGCTTCAATGAAAAAAACAAGCAATCTACAATGTCATAAACAGGAGCAAAAATGGCGAAATCTGCCTTAAGATCGAAAATAGATTTGTTTCCCTACGCTCTGGTGTCTCCGGCTATGATAGCCACCATCGCGATTATTTTTATCCCGATGTTTCGAACGGTCAGCTACAGTTTCATGGAGTACATCCTCTACAAGCCTGACGACAAAGCCTTTAACGGATTTGCAAACTACGTCAAAGCGTTCAACGATCCTGTTTTCTGGAGTTCCTTTCTTCATACCATAATATGGATTATTGGGATCATTACCTTCCAGTTTCTGTTAGGATTGGGGACCGCATTATTGCTTAATCGGACCTTTCCGTTTCGAGGCATCGCACGATCACTTATTCTGATTCCATGGGTGACCCCCAGCGTGATTACGGCTCTCATGTGGCGTTGGATGTATGACGGAAACTATGGAATTATCAATCAACTCCTTGTGCAGGCAGGCGTCATTAAGCATTTTATTCCCTGGTTAGCGGATAGTTCCACAGCATTGGCCGCCATTATTATTGCGCTGATATGGCAAGGCTTTCCTTTTTTTGCCATTATGCTGCTTGCAGGGCTGCAAGCGATTCCCCAGGAAATGTATGAAGCTTCCGGGATCGACGGAGCAGGACCCTGGCAAAATTTTCTGATGATTACCCTCCCGTTGCTTCGCCCTGTCATCTTTACGACTATCCTGCTGCGAACGATCTGGGTGGCTAACTCTCTGGATGTGATTATTATCATGACCGGCGGAGGCCCTGGATACAGTACATATACTTTGCCGGTTTATTCCTATGCCAAGGCGTATAAAGGCATGGATTTCGGTTACTCATCCGCGTTAGCTGTGCTCCTCACCATTTTTATTATGGTGTTTGTGTCCAGTTATATCAAAAAAACATTGAAGGCAAGCAACGCGTAAAGCACTACAGAAATGTGCTGTCAGTAAAATTGTCCGTATTGTGTTATTTACCGCAAAGTACGCAGAGATGCGCAGTGTGACGAAAGGATTTGCTTCTTGTGTGCCCTTCCCTGCTCCCTTCTGCGGTCCCTGTGATAAATAACGAATCTTTAAGGCTCAAGATAAGATGAAAAAAACGACACCCTTCAAAAAATGGTTTGGTCTGTATATTCCTGTGCTGCTAATCGTCTTATTTGCTATCGGTCCGTATATCTGGACCTTCATCTCATCAATTACCCCGGAAAATGAACTCTACACGAAGGAGTTCCACTATTTCCCTGCCAACCCGACCGCTGAGAACTATAAAAGACTCTTTACAAAGCTGAATTTTGAAGCAAACATACGGGATAGCCTCATCATCGCGCTAAGCACCGCCGTTTTTGGGCTTATGTTAACAGTTCCGGCGAGTTACAGTTTCTCTCGATTCATCTTCAAGGGAAGCAAAATTCTTTTGATGCAGTTTCTTGTTATCAACATGTTTCCCATTATGCTGCTCATCATCCCACTCTTTATCATGATGAAAGTTCTGCACCTTATGGATACATATTTCGCGCTTATTATCGCGTATTCTACATTCACGATCCCATTCTGCGTGTGGATGCTGACGAGTTTTTTTAATGCGATCCCTGCTGATCTGGATAAAGCAGCCCAAATTGACGGTTGTTCAAAAGTTGGTGCTATGATCCGGGTTGTGCTTCCGATAGCCATGCCCGGTGTGCTTTCAACAGGCATCTATATTTTCATTACAGCGTGGAATGAATTTCTCTATGCGGCAATACTGACAAACAGCAAAGTACGCACAATCCCGGTTGCTCTTCAGAATATGATTGGGGAATTTCAGATTGAGTGGGGCTTATTGACTGCCGGGGGAGTCTTGAGTGCCCTTCCCGTGATTATTTTATTTTTCTTTATCCAGCAGCAATTGATTTCAGGAATGACGGCTGGCTCTGTCAAAGGGTAAAAAGTTTTGAGGAATGTGTGACATTTGAAGTGGTGGAGCGCAGGAGTATTTTCCGAACATTCAATGACTCCCGCACTCCAGCCGGACGTTATGGTGCTACTGCTTCTTCACAGCTTTTTTAGCCGCTTCAATTTCATCAATCTGTTCCTGCGGAAATTGTTTGCTGCGATACCCCAGATACAACTCTTTCAATCGCGGAAGCTCTTTGAAGATCGTAATGTCGTCAATTCCCTTGACGTCATTCAGCGAAATCCGCTTGAGCTTCGGCAATTTCGTAATTGCTTCAGGATGTTGGACTGTGCAGCCATAAATGTTGAGGTCTTCCAGATTTGTAAAGTTTTCAAGCAGGGAGAGATCGCTGAAACTGGTTTTCCCTACCGAAAGATTCCTGATACTCGTCGCCGTTTTCAGCGGTTCCCAATCCTGAATCTTGTCATTCCGGTCGAGCCACAACGTTTCAAGCTTTGGCAGAGATGTAAGCACTTCGAGCGTGTTAAATCCCGATTTTTCACTGCGGGCCTGCAGGAATTTCAGTTCAGTACATTTTGCTAACGGCGAATAATCATCGAAGCGAGTCTCATCAAGAAAAATATCGTGAAGTGCGGTCAACTCCCCAACCGGCGTCATGTCCGTTGCCTTGATGCCGTTCAGATTCAAACGGGTCAGTTGATCTTTAAAGGCCGTCAAAGGGGAAAGGTCGGTCACTTCGGTGTGATATAACACAAGGGACCTCAATTTAGCTAATTCCCGAATAGGGTTCAAATCCTTCACGGGGACTTTGCTCAATTCAAGGCTTCGCAGTTTCGGACAATCCGCCAGAGGGGACAAATCTTCGACCGGAACCTCGTCTAACCGCAGGGAGGATAATTCCGGCGAGTCTTTGAGAAAGGAAAGGTCCTGCACCTTGACGTTATCGAGAATCAAGGTGGTCAACCGGGGTTTCCCGGTCAGAACTGTCATATCAAATGGCTCCTTCACATCTGTGTTCAAACTGGCTAACGTCAGGCGTTCCAGCTTAGCAAGCTGGGCGAGCGGCGCAAGAACGAGCGGCTGTCCGAGTTTGCGAAGCGTCAGCGATTCCAGTTGTGTCAACTTTCTGAGGGGACTCAGGTCGGCCAGGTTTTCGGCAGTATCAATGGTGAGCCGTTCGGCAAGGTTGGTTAATTTTCCCAGCGGTGTCATATCCGTGATATATTTCGAGCGGCTGATCGTCAGGGCGATAAATTCATCATTCAGAGCCGGAAGTTTTTTTAAATCCGTGTTCGTGGCATTTCTCAGAGTCAGATCGTCCGCCTTTCGATTCTCACTGACATGCTGCTTGATCTGCTCGACCATCTCATCAGTCAAACCGTTTTCGACCGTACAGCCATAAGCAGCACACTTAAATTTTGGGGGTTTTATTTTGAGTTTTTTGAGCGTTTTCTCATCAAACTCCCCGGTCCCCTCAAGCTTATTTTCCTCCTGATATTTTTTGAGGGCCTCAGTGGTTTTCTTTCCTGATTTCCCATCAACAGGTCCCGGATCATACCCCCGTTCCACCAACTCGAATTGTACCCGTTCGACAGTTGGATCGTATTTGACTGCAAAAGCCGTGGCAGACCAACTTACGCAATTCAGCAGAATGAGACTGATGATGACGACACGTTGTGTTTTCATAACGCTTACCTCCTGGTGTAAAGTATGTTATTCATCATGAAGGCTTTATAGCCTTCATGCGCTTCATCTCGCCGGTGCTGATGGAGCGCAGCGGAATCAGCACCGGTGATGCGATTGTTGGGCAATCAATATAGATTTCAGTTCCGAAAAATCAGATGCCAGACGTAGATTTTCAGCGGCATCTTGCTGCTTTCCAAATAATATTGCTTCCATGCCCGAGTCTATTGCAGCAATAACATTTTTGGGTCTGTCATCTATGAAAATAACCTCACTTGGTTCCGCATTAGATGCGGTGAAAAGAGCCTCATATATTTCTTTGGATGGCTTTCGGCTGCGAACATCTCCGCTTATAACAAAACCATTAAATAATGACGTGAGATCATGTTTCTGACGCAACTTGCTAGACCACTCGCTTACGTCATTCGATAAACACCAGACAGATTCGTAGTGCTTTTTTGCTTCTGCAATGAACTCTCTTAACCCGTCAACAAGTAAATGTCCATTTAGATATTCATCTTCTACAGAGGCATCCAAACCTACTTGTTGCCAAAATGATGAAGAAGAGAACTCACCCAGGCTGCATTGACGGTATAGTTCCTCTATAATGTCTGGGGCTGTATCCGTGCGCTCACAAATGAATGGGATCAGCAATTCTACGACATCATCACCTGCTTGATAGATAACTCCCATTGCGTCTAACACCAGAACCTTCATCTTGTCTTTCCCTTATTTGCCCAACCATCTGTTTTGCCTGAGTAATCAATGGCCATCCAGGTTCTCATCCAACGTCAACGAATTGTCTCAGGCTTGTGACGCAGGGCAAGGCTCAAAAACTTACTTATTTCACCCTACGCAGGATGAAAAATTTCCCCGTGTATCAACGACGCTCTGCCCACACATATCGGGCTGGTGCAATCCCCGCCACGCCATGAGTGGCATGGATCAGGCTGGCTGGACAGGAGCCTGTTTCAACGGGCTTGGTCAACATCGCCCCCTGCGTAAGGTGACTCACTTATATTGACCTGTTGTTTATTCATAACGTTGCAGACAGCCTTTGCCGTCCAGCACGATTTTCAGGGTTCAACGCCAGATTTAATTAAAGTCGATACGGCGCGTTGTGATGTTGTCTCCAGGTATTTGTTGAACATCATGTTCGGGCTCCGTCAGTTCCCGCTGCCGCCTATTCAGGCCAATAGGCATATACAAACCACGCGATAAGCAGAAGCAAAGGCGCTGCCAGCCAGAACCAGCGGCGGCGGTGCAGAGCAATGCCCCTGGAATTCAGGGGATACGGAGGCGTCATGGTAAAGGTGACGGCTTGTTTATGCGTCAATTGCATTCGCGCATTCAGCCCCCACCCGGCTCCTTCGAGGATGCAGCTTAAATCCCGTTTGGATAACTTCAAATAGGCCACAATCGAGGTCGGCAGCATTACCGCCAGAATTCCGGCCAGCAGTCCGCCGAAAATAACGCTCCAGCCCAGCCCGGAAAACGTTTTTGTGATAAAGGCAAACGATGAACTGAGAGCTGCAATCGCAATGCTGCCTCCGGCTAATAATCCGCCCGTGGATTGTCGGTGTCTTTGAGCTGTTGCGGTTCCGCCGATTTTTTTCAACTCGGTACTGACGTTGGTCATAGTTTCCGCGCTAAAGGCTTGTAGATTTTGTTCGGCTTTGGAGGAAATTTCATCCAATTTCGCGGTAATGGCTCGCCCCAGACGCTTAAACGGGGCTGAAAGCGCTTCGAGGAAACTAATCGGATTTTCGACAATTTGCACCACTTTGGCGTGCAGATTGCGGCCGTGAATATCCTGAAAAATCCCACGCTTATTGACTTGCAGGTTCCCCCGAACACCAGAAGTGACCGGTACTGCAATTTCGTACAACGGCACGCCTTCTTTTTCACTGATTTCAACATACAATACGAACATGTTGCTCTCAGTGCTGAAGGTGACGTGTTGTTCCCGGTTGGGCACTTTAACGCTCAGAGTGAAATGGCGGCCATCCATGATGAGGGTTCCCATTTCAAACAAGGCCCGGGTCTTCGGATTGTACAAGTGCGGAAAGCTGACAAAGCTGTTCACAAAGGAGATCAGGTGGGCCTGGTATAAAATTAACTTTTCGACCAGACGCAGATTATCCAGCACAAACGCGGTTTTGTAACTTTCCTGGATGAGTTGGCGAATGTTTTCTATCAGAGTCTCACTCGTCAGATAATGCTCTCGTTTTTCATCGCTCAAAGAGTCAACACTGACCTGGGGTTTCGACTCAAACCACTCCTGATAGACTTTAAAACGCTCTTTGACCAGTCGCCATTGCGCGGGCGAAAGCGTCGTGGGGACTTCCTCCAAAACCAGCGGAAGCACTCGCGTCTGAAATTGTCTCAGTGCGTCTTCATAATACGGATTCATCGTGGTCTCGAAATCCAACATGCTGTCAGTCGCGGGCCAGACAATCGGGGCTTCGACGAGAAAGGCAGTGACAGCCTCAGAATCGGACAAATCAAGCTCGCTGAGCAGCGAGGCTTTTTGGTGCAATTGTTCCGCCAGGATCGGGGAGACCTGGATGGCATCACAGAGAATAAAGAATTGATCCAGTTTCTTTCTGACACGGGATAAAATTGTGTGTAGTTCAGGGGTGTCTTTCCCAAAAATCATGATCGGAGAACTCGGTTGGTCCTCAGAGAGGTGTATTTGGGTTTTCCAGGCCGAGTACTCTTTCAGTTCCTTCAAAAATTGATCAAGATGAGCATTGGTCACGCCTTTTGCTCCGCTTGGATGGGGCGCACCTCCGACCGTCGCCAGAATGTCCTCCAGGAACTCACGGCTGTGTTCATCCTCAGCAGCAGTTGGTAAGACCACGCCGGCCGTATCAATTCCGCCCTCTTCTTCGATGTTTTCGATCTCACGCACCATCTCCAGCGTAATCAACGAATTTTTGGGGATGGCATGGTGGCGATACATTTTTTTGATCGAAGACGTAATCCGGCGTCCTTCTCTGGAATCAGGCGAGACCGCGCCCGGATCGAGCGTCGTATTGCCCGGGCGAATCCCCGATCTATCTTGCAACAGCCCAGTCATCCATGCAATCGCTTGTTTGACTTCCTCAGAGCGAATGTGCCCGTCCTGATCGCTGTCTAACCATTTCAGAAATTCCGGATCAGCATTGATCGTTGCAATCGGCGCGTTGGTCGCCACCCAATGGGCTTCATCCAGTTTGAGGATGCGGGACAGATCGTCCGCGTGTTCAATGATCAGATGATAAGAATGCCCATAGCGTTCAAAATGAAACCACTCTGAACGGGAAAATGCAGCCAGTGTTGGTGTTTTCATCATGTTTCTCCAGCGTCATTCCAGGGCTGTGAAGGACGGGGAAACCCCGCCCCTACTGTTCGATAATGTGGATAATTGATCCAGTACGAGTATGGGGGACGACATGAAAATTTGTCAACAGAAAAGATGGGTATATCAGTAACAACATTGTGTGAGTTGAGAAAGTGCTCTCAACCGCTGGGTCGCATTTTCACGTCATGCGGGTAGGAATCTCCTTGACAATTTGACAAAGTGATCGCGTGTTTAGATGATTTGGCTTGGGAATTTTACCGCAGAGGGCGCGGAGAACACCGAGTGACATTCAGCGACACGGTAAGGTTTTCTTGTCCGTTGAAAAAGAGTCTTCTCTGCGACGCTCTGCGTTCTCTGCGGTAAAAACGTCTCTGCCCCGGAACATCTCAGATATTAACGTTTGAAA
>Ga0256845_1002589_pt1 | contig 12950 bp, 12 predicted proteins | sample RiftiametaG_FD_189101 | JGI IMG/M metagenome (GOLD analysis project Ga0256845, IMG submission 189101) | Tube worm associated microbial communities from hydrothermal vent at the East Pacific Rise, Pacific Ocean - Riftia | ecosystem: Host-associated > Annelida > Integument > Unclassified ... | reverse complement strand
ATAATTTGGCTTGATAAAATGTTGGACAGATTTATAGAAAGTCTATATTGATTTATTTCTTCTTTTTGAGTTTTTTAGACGTATTATCTATCTGCTTAATAAAGTCTTTTTCTACGTTAGACAATTCGTTTTTAATTTGCTCATTATATTTCTCATATTCTGTATGGGCTTTATCCAATGCTTTTTGGTGGCTTACTTTACCTGCATTTTCTAAAATATTATTTCCTGTCATTGTTAAAAAATCATCTAAGCGTCCAGACCAATCATTCATATACATTGGCTTACGGTTTAGTGCTTGTAATTCGGCAACTTCTAAATATGTCGTAACCATTCTATTTAAAACATTTAACTCATCCTTTTTTAAGTAGTTTTTGGCTATTCCAGTTTCTTTTTTTGTCGGCTTATCTCCTTTAAAGTTCGTTAACCCTAAAAACGGTTGATTAGCATTTGCTCTTTGATAAACAATTTCTGCTGCGGTATTTCCGTGAGCTGCCCAGTGCATTTTATTTTGGATGGTTTTAAAGAATAGTAAAGATATTTCTGCTTTTGCATCATAATCTACACTTGTGGCATAGATGTCTAATACTTTTCGCCAAAATACTTTTTCTGACGAACGAATATTTCTAATTCGAGCCAGTAATTCATCAAAATAATTACCTCCACCTGCTTCTTTTAGCAAGTCATCATTCATTGTAAAGCCTTTTACAATATACTCTCGTAAACGAGCTGTAGCCCATTGCCTGAACTTTGTTCCTTGAATGCTTTTAACCCGATAACCAACTGATATAATAACATCTAAATTGTAGTATTTAACAGGACGGTCTGAACTACTAATGTGCAAAATTTGCACATTGCTTTTTTCAATTAACTCACCTTCGGTAAATACATTTTTAATGTGTTTCGTAATTACACTTCTTTCTTTACCAAAAAGGGCTGCCATTTGAGCTTGCGTAAGCCAAACGGTTTCATTCTCTAATCGAGTTTGAATTTTTGTTAAACCATCTTCGGTTTGATATATGATAATTTCTGATTTCATTCTTTTCTAATTAAGTCCAACTGATATGATAGCATCTAAATTGTAGTAATTGGTGGGCTTGGTAGAAAAATCGGAAATTCCGATTTTTCTCACTTTAAATCTATTCTAACTCTAATTGGTTTTGTTCGTCCTCATCTTCATCAGCACCAGGCAATTCTAATGCTTTTACAGATTGAATGGCATTTCCTGCAATTCCCTTAATAGAGCCATACATATCAATAGTATTGGTAGTTACTTTTTCAATCTGTTTATCTCTTTGTTTCCAAATTCGTTGCATAGAACATTTTTCACTTTCTAAATCTGATTTCATTTGAGTAAAGCCCTCAACAATTGCCTCAACTTGCATTCTAAAAGTATTTCCTGTAAGAAAAGTATAGAGCATATCCATTTTATCTCCTTTGTTTTCCTGAGAACTGATTGCCGTACTCAACTGTACAATGGACTCTCTTAATACTGCACAAAGACCTTTAAACTCTTCGTAATTACAAATCCAAATGCCATCTTTTAATCCCATTCTGTCCATATCAGAAGGCATTACTTCTGTAACCAAAACTCCAATATTTGCTCCTTTATCTCTTATATCTGCTTTGAATTTCTCTATCCAACTCGGCTGAAAATCCTTGGTACGTTTACTTTCATAATAGATAGTCCCGCAATTTTGTGCTGAACGTGTATTAACGTGCTGCAAGCAATCTCCACCTCTTGCTCCTTTCTTTATTTCCTCAATTGTATCTAACGGAAATTGAGTAGCCAACCACTCTTCTATTGCCAATTCTTGAACTTCTCCTTGTAACTGCATAGAGCCTTGCTCTTGCTTTCGTTTCATCTCTTCGGTTAGCTTTTTTTGTGCTTCAAGTTGCATTTGCATTTCCTTAAAACGCAATTCGTTTTTTTCTTCTTCTGATTTCTTTATTTTTTCTTTTTCGGAAACCAGAGTTTCATTCAACTTTTTTTGTGCCTCTGCTTCTGCAATTTCCTTTAATTCGGATTTTTCACGTTTTAATTTTTCAATCTCAGCTTTAGACCGATTTAGTTCTTTTACTTGTTCTGATTTTTCATTTAACTCCTTTTGTAAAGCTTCAAACTGTTCAGATTGTTCTTCTTTTAACTTTGATTTGAGGGTTGACTCAATTATTTTCTTCTCTTCTTTTAGTTGAGACTCCAAACGTTCTTGAAATAATTCGTTTTCTTGTTTCTTCTTTTGCTCAAAAGCTAATTTTTCTTGTCTTAGCTTCTCCTGTACTGACTCATATTTCTTTTTCTCCTCAGCTATTTGAGATTGATATTTTTGTTTTATTTCATCTTCCAACTGATGAGATAGAATATCTTGAACGTCTATGGAGGTTCCGCAATTAGGACATTTTATTTGGTTTTTGTCTTTCATTGTTACTAACCAATTTTTTGTTGTTTGTAATTCTTGTATATATTTTCGTTGGCGTAAGTACCTTTAGAATCAGCTGCCATTAATTCATGATATACATAGTCTGGAACATCATAATATTCATAAATTGTTCCTCCTTTAAACTGGAGGTATAAAGTAGCTGATGTTTCATCATAAAACGCTCCTGTAAGGTGTGATGAGTCTATAAATTCAAATTCCATAATTATTTATTTTATTATTGGTTTACGTTCTCTAATTGCGGTTACAATCTTTTTGTAATTTTTATCATTTGTTTTAAAGCTTGCATTCCACTTTTCAACTAACTCAGGGTCATTACTTGAAGGTCTTGGTTCTACTAATTCAATACGAACCCTTGAAGGAATATTTATTGCTTCTCCAATAATTATAGCTTCACCGATTCTTAAAGAAGGTAATAAATCTATTAAACTATTCATATTATTTGGAGCAGAAGATTGAACTGAACCCTTATCTCCGCTATTTGTCAATCGGAGTGCTATAAATGTTCCTACTTGAGCTAAAATTGTTTCAGATATTTCGGATGGTCTTTGAGTAACTACCATTGCCCCTATACCAAATTTTCGCCCTTCCTTGAAAATTCTTTCAACTGCTTTACGAGCATATCCATATATATGAGAACTACTTTCTGACTTGGGTAAATAGGAATGTGCTTCTTCATAAACCATAAGTAATGGGCGATTTCTGCCTGTATAATTTTCAAATCTTCCCCAATACATTGAATCATACAAAAATCTACTTATTAATCCCACAGATATATCAATAAGTTCAAATGGTATACCACTTAAATCAAGTATTGTCAATCTTTTATCATGCTCAATCCAATCTCTTAATAAATGGTCGATGTCATTGGGACTACTAGCATCATAATAATCACTTGGGTCAAACATGAATTTATAACGAGTATCTTTAAGTCTAGATAAAATTTTAGATTCATAAGAGTACATTACTTCATCTTTTGATTTAAATGGAGCTCCTCCACCTAATGCATATGCTGTAAACTTTGCTGGAATTAACTTTTGCGGATCCCCCTCATCTTCTAACTCTTCTGTTGTTCTATTTTGATCATCTTTAACTTGAGTACTATATGTTCCATAGACTTCTCTGTTGAAATCATGCCACATTTGTTTTATATCAAAGGGAATTGGAGAATCAGCTGTAATATAAAGTTCATCAATATTTCCAGCCTTTAATTTTTTGGCATTTTTCTTTTTTAACTCAATAACTTTCTCTCTTAATCTTTTGTCTTTAGGCTGTTCTTGACCAATAGGTCTGCCAACTAAAAAGAATGCAAGTTCATCAAAAGACATAGCCCAAAAAGGAATACTCAAAGGTGTTTTCTTGCTATTAATCTTAAACACTTTCGAATCATTTAAAAATGCAGATGAATATTCTCCATGTGTATCAATTAAAACAATTCTTGAGCCATTATAATCATTTAAAATTCTTTTAATAAGATTAGCAGTTGTATTTGATTTACCACTTCCTGTGGATCCTAATATAGCTGAATGCCTTAAAACCAAATTATGTGTGTCAATATATACACTTAAATTTTCTGAAGAAGAATGCTTTCCTATTTCAATATATCCGTCTGATTTATTTCCATAAATTAACTTCAAATCCTCTTCTATAACTATATGTACTGGGTCATTTATTGTTGGATAAGTTCCAACTCCTTTCTGAAATTTTTCATTTCCTAATTTTTCACCTATTAATTGTACTGATAGATACCTCGAGCCATAGTTTGGCTCATTTAAAATTTCTATATTAGAAGGAGCATTACTAACTGAAGATACAAGACCATAAAGAGTTAATCCACCAATTGGAAATTTCACAAATGTTCCAATTTGTCCAATTCTGTATAACCGTCCATCTATTATTGGTGCAGCAGATGGAATCTCTTTAGCAATTTCTACTTCAACATTACCACTGTTGACATTTATTACTTTCCCTAAATAAGTTATATCCTTATTCATTTTACTTCAGTTTTATCTTTCATACCAGAGCAAAATACTAAAAAGTTTACAAGCTCATTAAAATCTCCAAGCATTGATGAATTAGATTTTTTATTCCAGAATGGATCTAATAACTCACCGTTTTTTGTTAACTCCCACTCACCAAAATTTCCAGATATAGATGCTTTTTTAGGACCTAATAAGGTTAGGTTTGGGAAATTCTTTTCTTGCTTTACAATTTTTTCTAACGGTTCGTCTGTATAGAAAAAAGCAATTATTTGTATTCTGTTATTTTGATTTAATCCATTAAATATCACTTCATTTAAGTGTTCATCAGAAAATGAATATCCACTTATTATAAAAATACCTTCTCCTTCGGCTAGAAAAGCTTTTAATCTATCAAAATAGCTTATAAAAGGTTGTTTCCTAGATGATTCATATTTATCCTTTGAAGGATATATAACTAACTCTGCATCGGGATATTTTTCCTTTGCACCAGAACTCAATCGAATTACTCTATGTGATTTTCCATCATCATTTTCTTTCCAAAACCAACCAAGTGAACCGTGAAGTTTCCACAACCTAATCCACGATATTGGTGGTCTATCATAATTAGATTTACTATCTAAACTCTCAGGAACAAAAAAGGGCTCATAAGCTCCAACAAATCCATCGTGGAAAGGAATAAGTAAATTTTCAGCTGATTTTTCAAGGACTAAATCATAGTTAGTAGTAAATAATTCTTTTGGGTAATCTCTAGATAACCAATTCAACCAGCCAACAAATTTCTTTACAACTTTGATATCAGCTTTTGATTCTTCATTCGAAATAATTTTATAAATATCATCACAAATAGTCTTGTCTAGTTTTTTTGCATCATCTCCTGTAACTTTCTCATAGGACTTACCAGCTGAATCTCCAGTAATTTGACGAATTAATCGTATTTGATTTAAGATGGCCTCTATATGTTGACTATCTTTATCTAAAGCATCTTTAATAATTTTAAATTTCGAACTATTATCTTTTTTAAGACCACTCTCTACTTTTTTTGTTAACTCTGAAATGTCAGAGATTCCAATTGCTTTAGATGTTCCTGCACCAAATAAGAATCCAATTCTTTTCGAATATGACAATTGATTTCTAATTTCAGTTAACTCCCTCAATGGATCATGTTTGTATTCCATAACTTATTATTATTTACTATTTTCAACAATCTCAATTTCTTCCGCACTCAACCCATACAACTCATAAATCATAGTATCAATCGCTATCCTGTTGCTTTAGGTATTTATTGAGTACTGAGTTTTGAAATAATGCCATTTAATTCCGTTTTCCTTTTGAATCAATTAAATCTTTCACATCCACCTCCAGAATTTTAGCTATCTTAAACAACACTTCCAAACTTGGTTGGGTTCTGTTTTGCACATAAGAATTAACCATATTATAACTCTTCCCCAATTTATCAGCCAACCAAACTTGTTTAATCCCTTTTTCTTCTAATACTTCTTTGATTCGATTCATTATACTTATCAAATAAATGAATTTCAAGATATACATTGTATCTTGAATTACGAGATACAATCAACTTTTTTTATTTGTAAACTATAAACAGTCTGCTAATTACCATTTTCACATTCACTACAATTGTCAAAGAAGCTTTTGAAAAGATTTTTCAATAAAATTGAAGTAGAGAGCTTTGCTTTTTTAAAATAAAACCTGTTTTATATCGGCTATATACATGATTTATATTTCTTTCAATGTCCTTTTAAATTTTTCATATTCCAATGAACGATTGCACACCTAATTACACACCTTTTTATTGGTTTTAGACGCTCTCATTTGGCATCAAATAAAATGTGTAAAAACAAAAAAAACACTGTTAATCATACGATTAACAGTGTTTTGATATAACCTATTACTAGGTTCGTCGGGGTGGCAGGATTATACCTAAACCACACAATATTATATGTATCAGCCTGTTACAGATTTCGAAACTAAACTGTTAGCCGATTTGTTGACGATATTATAAATGAACTTAAAGTAAAATGCTTTACTTTCTGATGGTGCAAATATATAATTTATGGATTTTCAAACCTATCTAAAATGCAATTTATTTTATGAGATTTTGTGGTTTTCTAAATTCTGTTTATTATTCTTTATCATCTTCACATACTATTTATCAATTTCGTTTTGAGAATAGTCCTTAATTGAGTAATTAACCACTTCATTACAGGTCTTTTATGTAATTGACTTCTGTAACAGCATTGGGATAGAGAGTATTCATACAATATTACCGAAATATAAACTCGCAAAATATTTCTCGGAAAAGGGACGGCATAAAGCCGTTCATTCTTCTCTTTTTATTCCGTTTCCTTTCCACTCCAAAATTTTGTCTTCCGTTTGGGTGATGCTCAAATATTGTTTAATCTTAAAATTTTTAATTATGCAAAAAGTAGTAAAATAAAACGGAGTAGCAAAAAAAGAAAATGCAACCGTTAAGAAGGAATTACAAAACAAGTTAACTAAAGAAGCAATTGGAAAAACAACTGTGCCAGTAAAAACAGCTGTTACTGAAAAGCCTACCATTAACTTGGACGAGAGAATTCAAAAGTTTGAAAAGTTAAGGGGATTAGCTACACAGCGAGAACGATTGACTCAAACGTTAAATGAACTGACAAAGTTCAATTACAATCAAGATGATTCAAGTTCTTTTTACTTGAGAGATTCTCGTAATCTGGAATTTAAGACAACCAACACAAATCTAATCAAGTTGGTAACTACGCATTTACAGTCCACTTTGGAACAACGTAAATTTGAAATAGAAGAACAGATTGTAAAATTTGAATTGTAAAATTCTTCACAAGTGAAAGCCTACTCGCAAGAGTAGGTTTTCTTTTTTAATCATGCCTGTTGACAGACAGGTCTAAAATCAATTATTATGTATTTAAATAATTTGCAACAAGATGAAGTTTTTGTGTTTTCTGAAATGAAATCACTTAAAAATCTAACAGGAATTCAATCTCGTAGAGGATTGGAAAATGCTATTATTTCCAATGGAAAAATCGTCAATGTCGTTTCCAATAGCTACGGACACATTCCAAATGAACCGTTCTTTAAAAATGCAGAACAAATGCCGGTTGATGCCAATCTGAAGTATCACAAACGAACCATAAACAGGTTTGATAGGTCTTTTATAACGGATTTCATCATCGAAGATGACAATCAGTTTTCAGTCAAAAACAAAGAAGATTTAATATTACCGATGTTACGTTTTAAAAACTCTTACGATGGCAGCGAAAAGTATGCTCCAATGGATTGCACGTTGCAGAAACTGAAGTAGAATTTTCCATTAAGCATAGTAAAAACAATACGCACTTAATAATGCCAAGATTGAATCTTCTGTTCGATAAGTTTTTGGATAATGAATTTTATACCATCGTTCAGAAATTCAATAAACTAAAAGAAATCGAAATATTGGACACCAAAGCATTTGTTCGGAGTATTCTTGAAAAAACAAAACTGTTCCGGTATGAATGTAGCGATAAGAATGATAATCCTTCAAAGAAATCTCGTGAGGTTATCGAAACCCTGAATTATGAAGCTTTATTGTTAAACGAAGTACCTAATCTGTGGCTAGGTTACAATGCCTTTAATTCAGTCCTTCACGGTACATTGAAAAAGAGTTTTTCAAGCCAAGAAAAAATCGATAAGAAATTATTTGATGAAATTTATGAAATGGTTTAACGCATTATTTCAAAAAAGGTTTCTCCAGTACCTTATAAACTGGAGTTTTTGGAAATCATAAAGGTACAGTTCATTATAAGATTGATATTTTTAATCGGAAGGTCAAAATCTCAATTTTATCAGACAGAATTATAAGAGTCATTGAATAATTCCTCTATTTGCGCACTTTATGAGATAGTCCTAATTTGAGACTTTGTTAGGGTGTCGTATCTTTAAATTAAAATCTTCACTGGTTTCTTGTCTTTATCAATGGCTACAAACGTAAATTCTCCACTAACCGCTTTTTCTCTATGTTCAGAATACATTTGTTCAACATAAATATCAACTTTTACTTTCAGACTAGTATTGCCTATATGAGATACTTTTCCTATAAGCTCTATGATAGTTCCTGCTGGGATTGATTTTGAAAAATCAATCCTGTCGCTGCTTACTGTTACCATTGGTTGCCTGCTAAAACGTGTTGCTGTAATAAAAGCGGTTTCATCCATTAAGTGCATAGCTGTTCCACCAAAGAGCGTGTCGTAATGGTTGGTGGTATTGGGGAATACAGCTTTGAATATATGTGTTTCGCCCTGCTTTATTTTTTCTTCTGTTGTCATTGCTGTTCTTTAAAATAAGTTTCAATTTTTTTTAAGGTTTGTTTATTTTCCATTGTACGGGTTTACCTTTTCATAAAGGTATATTGACACAAGGAAATAAAGCCTGCTTTACATACAAAAAAGGGTATACAACGCGGGCAATATTTCCGCTCGTGTCTGGCTATTAAAATGATTAGGTTACCGTATCGATTACCCTTGCTCTCAACGTTTTTGCGGCAGTTACCATTTCAACCAGTGCTTTTTGGGTTTCGTCCCAATGACGGGTCTTTAAGCCACAGTCCGGGTTTACCCAAAGTTGTTTTTCAGGTATCACGGCCTTAGCCTTTTCCAATAGTGCTACCATTTCAGTCTTGTTCGGTACTCTTGGTGAGTGAATGTCATACACACCTGGTCCTATTTCATTCGGATAGTTAAACTGTGCAAAAGCATCCAATAACTCCATTTGGGAACGGGAACACTCAATGGTAATGACATCAGCATCCATATCGGCTATATTCTGGATGATGTCATTAAATTCTGAATAACACATATGGGTATGGATTTGTGTTTCATCCTTAACACCTGACGAAGCAATACGGAACGCCTTAATGGCCCATTGTAAATAGCTCTGCCAATCCGTTTTTCGTAGCGGTAATCCTTCTCGAATGGCAGGTTCGTCTATTTGAATGATTTTTATTCCTGCTTTTTCCAAGTCCTGTACTTCATCACGGATAGCCAAGGCTATTTGTTTACAAGTTTCGGAACGTTGCTGGTCATTTCTTACAAAACTCCATTGCAAAATGGTCACAGGGCCTGTTAACATTCCTTTTATCAATTTGTCGGTTAAACTTTGGGCATAAGCACTCCATTCAACCGTCATGGCATTCTGGCGGTATACATCACCATATATAATAGGTGGTTTTACACAACGGCTGCCATAGCTTTGTACCCAGCCAAACTTTGTAAATACAAATCCGTATAATTGTTCCCCAAAATATTCTACCATATCATTACGCTCAAATTCACCATGTACCAATACGTCCAAATCAATTTTTTCTTGCCAACGAACGGCTTTTTCAGTTTCTGTTTTTAGTAAATCATCATATTGCTTTTCGGTTAGCTCTCCTTTTTTGAATTTGCTCCTCCAGTCACGTACTTCTCGGGTTTGCGGAAAAGAACCAATGGTGGTAGTTGGGTAAAGAGGTAAGTTTAAATCTTTATGCTGAAATTCTTTACGAACCGAAAACGGATTGTTGCGTTGTGCATCTGCATCGGTTATGGCATTGGTTCTGTCTTTTACCACTTGTTGGTGGATTAATACAGATGTTTTTCTGCTTTCAATAGCTGCAGCATTAGCATTGAGTTTGGTTATAATACTTTCTTCATTACTACCAATTGCCAACTGCTTTAGCTCAACTACTTCACTCACTTTTTGCTTGGCAAATGCTAACCAATTTTTTATTTCAGGAGTGAGTATTCTTTCGTCGGTTTCTAAGTCTAAATCATACGGACTATGCAACAAAGAACAGCTTGGAGCTATTAAAACTCTGTCAGTGCCGATTGCTTTTATCGTGTTTTTAATAGTTGTTAAAGAAGTTTGAAAATCGTTTTTCCAAATATTTCTTCCATCAATTACACCCAAAGAGATACTCAAGGTTTTCGGTGCGTTTTGCAATACTTCCTTCAGTTGCTCGGAATTACGAACTAAGTCAAGATGCAAAGCGCAAACGGGAAGTGAAGTAGCTAGTTTCAGATTATCTCTTAATCCATCAAAATAAGTAGCTATCAAAGTTTTAAGACGGGGGAATTCTTTTTTGATTGCAGTATAAGTACTCAGTAACACTTCTTTTTCACGGCTACTTAAATCCAATGCTAAAAATGGCTCGTCAAATTGTACCCACTCAACACCGGATTCTACTAATTTTGTAAGGATGTCAATGTAAATGGGCAGCAGGTTTTTAATGAGTTCGATACGGTGGAACCCTTCTTCTTTTTCTTTTCCGAGGAGCAAGAAAGAAACAGGACCTAAAATCACGGGTTTAGTTGTGATACCCAATAGCTTTGCTTCATTGAATTCTTCTATTATTTTTGTTGAAAAAAGCTTAAACTGCTGTCCTTTTTTAAACTCGGGAACAATGTAATGGTAGTTGGTATCAAACCACTTGGTCATTTCCATAGCTGTGATGTCCAGTCCATCTTTTTGATAGCCTCTTGCCATTGCAAAATAAAGGTCAAGCTCTGTGTTTTCGCTTTTTAAGATTACATCGTGATAGCGCTTTGGAATGGCATTTACAGTAAGCGACATATCCAACACTTGGTCGTAAAAAGCAAAATCGTTGGAAGGAATTAAATCAATACCTGCGTCTTTTTGCAGTTGCCAGTTGTGTTTTCGAATATTGTACCCGACTTGCTGTAATTCGTGTACTGAAATTTTACCTGACCAATAGTGCTCGCAGGCTTTTTTGAGTTCTCTGTTGCTACCAATTCGCGGATAGCCAAGAATGTGTGTTTGCATTTCTTTTAACTTTTAATGATTTAATAATTAGTTAAAAGTTCATTGCGGAATTTCTGATTTACAGAACACGAAAAGAAAAAATAAGCGAGAAGAATACACAGAAAACCCAACCAAACACACGTATTCCGTATATCCATGTTGGCAAGCGAGCATCATACAGACCTAAAGCTTCAAATCGCGGAAGCAAAATCATAGCGGAATAGGCAGGTCTCCTGACTTATAACAGTTTTTATCGTCCTTCCCGCTCATAAAAAACAGTGGAACACAATGGATAAAAATCTTTTGAATGTTACTTACAGTTGCGCGACAGCTCTGGATTTTCACCAGATTCCCTATTAATGCACAGTTAAGTGTAACCTTTTCCGTTTGATGAAATTAAGTAAAGAACTTATCGGAAGCAAAACTAAGCCTTTTTCCCATTAAGTAATTTAATATTCCGTTTTTTATATATTATATTCTTGCAGGTGCTTTTCGGTATATCCGGTACTAAATAAGATTTAATTTTTTAATCGGAAGGACAACATCTCAATTTTCTTAACAACATTATCGGCAAATCCTTCTTTAGCCTTTGCTCGATAATGCTTAAAAATTGAGGTGTTGCCCCGGACATTTTAAGGGGTTTATAATAAAGGAAGCCTTTTGTTGTTTTTCGGGGCATCGAAAAACAGGCATGGCATAAGTAATTCTAATTTAGACGTCATCCGTTTCACTCGCTTAACTGTCGGTACGCTCCCTTACAAATGATTCTAAAATAATTTCTAATACCATTATGGAACTTGTCAAGACCATGCAAGTTTTAAAAATAAATAAGGTTTCTACTGCCTTGTTTTTAACCCGTTGGTAAAAACTACGTTGCAAACACTCCTGATTTTTTCTTAAAAGTCTTGACAAAACCCACTTCATCTATTGTGCTAGGCACGAAAGAAATCATACAAACACCCCTTAAAATTTAATTCAGTTTAAAACTAAAAAGGGAAATATTAATCTAAAATTTTTAAATCATGAGTACATTAAAAAACAAAGTACAGTTAATTGGAAACGTTGGGCAAGAACCAACTATTACAAACCTTGAAAGTGGAAAGAAAGTAGCCCGGTTTTCAATAGCCACTAATGAGAATTACAAAAATGGTAAAGGCGAAAAGCAAACAGACACCAATTGGCACACCGTTATTGCTTGGGGTAAAACTGCCGACATCATTGAAAAGTATGTTACTAAAGGTAAAGAGATTGCTTTAGAAGGCAAATTGACCGCACGTTCTTACGATGATAAAGAGGGAAATAAACGCTATGTAACCGAAGTAGTAGCAAACGAAATCTTTTTAATGGGAAGTAATAAGTAAAAAAGAAAGAGGGCAATCTCGTTGAAAAGTGTTGCCCTCTTTTTCATTATCCATCTTAAATAGAAAAACAATGAAAGACAAAGTTAACGAAATACAGATAAGTTACAAAGAGAAACATACGACATCAAAATCTAGCCCTATTAAAAATTCGGAAGATATGGCGAAACTACTCTTTGAACATTGGAACAAAAACACCATAGAACTACACGAATCCTTTAAAGTAATCTTGCTAAATAACAGCAATAAAGTAAAAGGTATTTACGAATTATCTACTGGTGGAATTACAGCAACGATAGTTGATTTACGCATCCTGTTTGCGGTCATTTTAAAATCTTTATCCGTTGGAATAATTATTTCACATAATC
>Ga0256845_1002588_pt1 | contig 12951 bp, 8 predicted proteins | sample RiftiametaG_FD_189101 | JGI IMG/M metagenome (GOLD analysis project Ga0256845, IMG submission 189101) | Tube worm associated microbial communities from hydrothermal vent at the East Pacific Rise, Pacific Ocean - Riftia | ecosystem: Host-associated > Annelida > Integument > Unclassified ... | reverse complement strand
AATCTATGTTTAATCCAATAGCTAAAGGAATAAGTCCAAGAACAGTAGTAATTGCAGTAAGCAAAACAGGACGTAAACGCGATTTTCCACCTGCCACAATAATATCGAAATACTGTCTTTTGGTTAGCATTTGGTCATCGTCCATTTGCAAGTCATTCATTTTTCGATCTATAAGTATTTGGGTGTAATCTATAAGTACAATGGCGTTGTTTACCACAATACCTGCGAGCGATATAATACCCATCATCGTCATAATAATTACAAAATCCATTTGGAAAACTACGAGCCCCAAGAACACGCCCGCCAAACTGAGCACAATGGCAGTTAAAATTATAACAGGTTTGCTTAAGGAGTTGAACTGTCCCACCAAAATCAATAAAATACCGCCCATTGCATAAAAGAGTGCCATTAACAAGAAACTCATATTGTCTGCTTGTTCTTCCTGCTCGCCAGTAAAAGCAAGGGTTATATCTTTAGGAAGTTCATAATTTTGAAGCTCGGTTTTAAGATCGGTTACAATTTCTGTGCCGTTGTAACCGCCAATTACGTTAGAGTAAACAGTAATGGTTCTCTTTAAATCTTTTCTTTTAATAGCACTGAAAGAAGCCGTGTTGTTCTTTGTAACCATTGCAGAAATTGGCACTTGTACAATTTTTCCTTGATTGTTTCTGAAAGTTACTGGTTGGTTGAAAAGGGCACTTTCATCATATCTAGATTTTTCTGAAAGTCGTACATTTATCTCATAATCATCATCCCCTTCTTTGTAAGTGGAAACTTCTTCTCCAAAAATAGCACGACGTAAGGTTTGTCCAATTTGTGCTGTGCTAATCCCTAATTGACCGGCTTTTTCACGGTCAACGGTCACATCCATTTCGGGTTTACTTTTGTTAACGTCTATCTTTAGTTCTTCAATTCCGCTTACGCCTAAACCTTCAATATAAGAGCGTAAATTTTCAGCTTCGCGAAGCATATCTTCATAGTTTTCACCACTCAATTCGATGTTAATAGGATAGCCGACGGGTGGACCAGCGGCATCTTTTTCAACAATGATGGAAGCTCCTGGAAACCCTTTTACGGCATCGCGCACTTCTTCCATAACAGCGCTACTTTTTACGCCTCGACGCAATTGGTAGTCGCGCATAGAAAGGGTTATTTTTCCTTTTTGTGGCATGTCGTTGCTTTGTCCACCATCCGTTTGCGGATTTCCAGCACCTTGCCCAACCTGCGAAATTGCAGATTCTACCATAAAATTATAACCGTTGTCGTCATACTTTTTAATGGCTCCAAAAACTTGCTTTTCTACCAGTTTGGTAAGTGCATTTGTTTTTTCAATATCGGTTCCTTGTGGATATTCTATGTAAGTAATAATCTGGTTTGGTTCATTTTCTGGAAAGAAAAGTACTTTTGGCTGAACGAGACCTACTAAAACAAATGATAGAATTAAAAGAAAGAATGTTCCGAAGAAAAATACATAGGCTTTTTTCCCGCTTAGAGCGTATTTCAAAGTGTTTTCATAGAAATTTTCAAGCTTTTTAAGCGATTTATATTGAAAGTAATCTACAGCTCCGGCCAATACATATTTATAAAGCCAAAGTAATCCTGCTGAAAGAATTGCCAAGTTTCCGAAGCCTCTAAATGCTGCAATATCCATTGTAAAACCAGCGACTAGAAGTGTAATTCCAACTCCAATAAGTATTAAAGTCCAACGTATTAATTTCTTTTTGGTCATGGATTCTTCTTCCGTTTTCATAAATTCGGAAGTAAGCATGGAGTTTATAACAAGTGCTACAAATAACGAAGATGAAAGCACCACCGAAAGCGTAATGGGGAAGTAAATCATAAATTTACCAATCATTCCTGGCCATAGCCCAAGTGGGAAAAATGCCGCAAGTGTAGTTGCTGTTGAAGCAATAATAGGCCAAGCAATTTCGCCCATCCCTTGCTTAGCAGCTTTTCTTGGCGACATGCCTTCGCCCATTAAGGTATATACATTTTCTACCACCACAATACCGTTGTCTACTAGCATTCCGAGACCCATTACGAGCCCAAAAAGCACCATTGTATTTAGCGTGAAACCTAGTGATGAAAGAATAAATAAAGACAATAGCATCGAGAGCGGAATTGCAAAACCTACAAATAGCGCATTTCTAAATCCTAAGAAAAACATTAAAACAATTACAACCAAAAGCACCCCGAAAATGATGTTGTTTACCAAATCATTCACTTGGTTTTCAGTTTTTATGGATTGATCGTTTGAAAGACTTATTTGAAGACTTGCTGGCAAATAATTTTCCTGTTCATCTTTAACAAGTTCTTTAATAAGCTCGACAGCTTCAATCATATTTTTACCTGCTCGTTTTTTTACATCGAGCATTACAACGGGTTGGCCGTATTCGCGCGCATACGTTGTCGGGTCTTTTTCTTGAAACTTAATTTCAGCAATATCTTTTAAGAAAATAATACCATCGTCTCTTTTAACGACTATATTTTCCAGCTCTTTTGGATCTTGTATTTCACCTGTAATTCTGATGTTTTTTTGAATCCCATTGGTAATTATATTACCTCCAGAAATAGTGCTGTTCTCACCTTTTACCGCATTAATTATATTATCAAAACTAACTTGCGAGGCGGTCATTTTATAGATATCGACCGCAATTTCAACTTCTTTTTCTTCAGCACCACGAATGGTTGCTTCTTTTATTTGAGGAAGCAATTCAATTTTATCTTGAAGATACTCACCATACTCTTTCAATTTTTGAACAGGATAATCTCCTGTAAGATTGATGTTAAGGATAGGCATTTCTTCCGAAAAATTAAGGTCGAAAGCATTGGGTTCTACTTTACCGCCATTGGTAAGCACGGGCCAAGTAGTTTCTGCTTTTACTAAATCTATCTTGTCTTTTACAGCCTGTTTTGCTACTGGAATTTCAACATTTTCTTCAAATTCAACAATAATAATTGAGTAATCTTGAAGGGTAGTAGATGTTATTTCCTTTACGCCGGCAATGTCTTTAAACTCTTGCTCTAAAGGTTCGGTGATGAATTTTTCAACATCTTCGGCAGAGTTTCCTGGGTTTACAGAACTAACATAAATTTTAGTTTCTATAATTTCTGGAAACGCTTCTCTCGGCATACTGTAATAGGCAAAAGCACCTAAAAATAGGATGATTGCCATTACTACATAGACCGTCATTTTATTGTCGATGGCCCAAGACGAAATGCTAAATTCTTTATACGGATTTTTACTCATTTTGTAAAGGGTTTCTTAGTTCTTGATGGTTACTTTTTGACCGTCGCGAAGGTTTTTTGCTCCTTCTTTTATAATGGTGTCGCCTTTTTTAAGACCCGAAAGTACTTGAGTATGATTCTCGTAGGAAAGTCCTATTTCAAGAATTATACGTTTTGCTACACCAATAGAATCATTCACTGGTTGGTATAAGTAAGCAATTGTTTCTCCTGCAGCATTTTCCTGTAGAATATTTTCTGGAATTGTAATAGCGTTTTCAGCTGTGTAATCGTTCACTTTTACCGTCGCAATTAAATTTGGTTTTACTAAACCATCTTTGTTTGGAATTTCAATTTGAATATCAAAACTTCTGTTGTTTGGGTTTATGTAATTGCTTACTTGACGCACCGTGCCAGTAAATTCTTCGTTAATAGAAGCTAAGTTTACTTTTACACGAGTTCCTTTTTTAATGTTTGTTAAATAAGTTTCAGGAATAGACGCTTTTACATACATATCACTCAAATTAACTAACCGAATAATAGGCGTTTGACCTGGAGTAACTACTTGCCCAGGATCTGAAATAATATCATCTACAACGCCACTAAATGGAGCTGTAACAACCGTTTTTCCTAGTTGAGAACGCATTTGTTGCGTAGCATTTTTAGCAGCTTCATAATTAGTCTTAGCTTGAAGAAATTGAATTTCGGAACCTATTTTTTGATTCCAAAGATTTTCCTGACGTTCAAACGTTGTTTTGGCTAATGCTAATTGCGCTTCTTGCTGTGCTACTTGGCTGGACATTCCACCATCGTCAATTTTAGCAAGGCGTTGTCCTTTAGAAACTTGCTGACCTTCCTTTACATATATAGTTGTAAGCACACCCGAATACTCAGCGTTTAGCACTACGTTTTGATTAGTTTCTACATTACCCTGTACTTCTACGTAATGTTTAAAAATAGAATCCTGTATTACTTCAGCAGTTATTAATGCTGGGCGGTCCTTTTTTTCGTGAGTATCAATATATTCGTTAAGCTTATCGATATCACTTTTTAATTCGCGCTGTTGCTTGTTAAGATCTGCTCTTTTCGATTTAACTACCGCCATATCGTTGGAATCAATAATAGCATCGACAGATATAGAATCGCCGCCGCAGGAAACCATTGTGGCTATTAAGATTAGTAATAGGATTGATTTTTTCATTTGTTGATTGTTTTAAAAGTCGATTAGGTTAGGAGTGGGCTTAGTTAGAAATTTGTGATTTGCACAAGCCATCAAGCATGGCTTTTATTTCGGTTAAATCTTTTCTTAGATCTAAATAATTTTCTTTATTTAAAAATTCTAAATCATTGGAAAGAATGCATTGATTTAATAAATCTAAGGCTGAGCCATAGGCTATTTCAGTAAAACGTGCTTTGTCTTTGCTTGAATGTCTTCCCGTTCCTTCCGCTATATTTGAAGAAATAGAAATTGCACAACGCCTCATCTGGCTTGTAAGTCCAAAGTTTTCTTCTGAAGGGTAACTAGCCGTTGCTTTATAAATTTTAATGGAAGCTTGTCGCGATTTCTGCCAAACCTGCAATTTTTCAAAGCCGAAAATTTTCATAATCTTTATTTTAGTCGATGAGTTTAGTATCTATAAGTTTAGAAACTCACTCATATTATTGGTAATATTTTTTTACTCCTAAACTCCTAGACAAGAAGGCGAATCCGACTGACTCAACTCATCGACTTTTTTAATAGTTACCTTTAATTTCTTCTGAACCAATACGCAATTGCGGGATGTTAAGAACGGTCTCAAGATTTGCTTTTTCGTTTATAACATTTAGCATAGATTGAAAATATTGCTGTTGCGCTGAATATAATTGCGTTTGAGCTTGTCGTAAATCAAAACTGGTTGAAAGTCCTTCGGTGAATTTTATTTGATTTTTGTTTTCAATTCGCTCTGCTAGTTGAAGGTTTTTCTTCGAGTTATCGTAATTGTCTATTGCAAATTGATAGTTACTTTGCGCAGTAGTTAAATTTAGTTTTATTTCTTGTCTGGTTTGATCGAGGTCTGTCTTGGCTTGGTCTAATGCGATACGAGTTCTTTGTGAAGCCGCACTACGTATGCCGCTACTAAAAATTGGCGCATTAAGACTAACCCCAAAAACTGAAGATTGATACCATATTTGGTCGCCGTTAAAAAAGGTGAAGTCTTCGCTGTTAGCAGATGTTCCGTAATTTACAAATGCCGAAAGTCTTGGTAAATCTTTACTCTTTTCTAATCTATTTTCAAAATAACGTTGTTCTACAAGATTGTTAGCAATTTTATAATCTACATTCTTTTCAACGTTTAATGAATCATTTAATAGCGCAAGACTGATGTTAGCATCGGCTAATTTATCCAAATCGTCCGTTAAGGTTATGGGTGCTTCCACATCAATTCCCAAAGCGAGATTAAACATTTGCTTTGCTATTTTTTGGCTACGCTTGGCGTTGTTTAATTGCGTGTCTATATCTAAAAGTGTTATTTCTAGTTGCTCAACACTTTCTTCTTCTGCCAATCCGTTTTCAAATATTTTTCGAGTTTCGTAGAGGTTTTCTTCAAGATTGATTTTGTTCTTCTCAAAAATAGCAACTAACTCCTGAACTAGTAAAACACTTCCGTAGGCATTCGCAACGCCCTTCCTTACTTCTAATCTTACTTTTTCGTTATAGTTTTCAGAATATCTTAAAAAAGCTTTTGCTGCTTTTAAACCAACTAAATAACTTCCGTCAAAAATTAATTGATTTAAAGTAGCCACTGCATTTGCGTTTTGCTTTGTTCCGAAAGTAATAGGTGTAAATGTGCCTGGTTCGCCACCTCCGAATTCCGCAGGAATGAGCGAAACAGGTTGTTTAAGATTATTGTTGTAACTAATATTTCCATCTATTTGCGGAAGCCCTTGAGCTGTAGTTTCCCACTTTTGCTTAATTGCTTTTGCAATATCGCGTCTCGCGTTTATTGAAGTATAGTTACTATCTAATGCAAAAATTACAGCCTCTTCCAAGCTGAAACTATATACTTTATTTTTCTGCGAAAAACCCATCTCGGAAATAAGTAAGAAACTGATAATTAAAAGATTTTTAGTCATTGGTTTGATGCTCTTTTATGATTTTTTTTAAAGTTGAAAGCCCTTTTTGAGTTACAATACCTCGTAGATGATATTCAAGATATTCCTCAGTTAAGTATTTAGCTGAAAATTTTTCAATAGGAAAAACAGCTTGATCTTTTATGCCAGTAATCCCTGTAAAATAAAGCCGTCCAATAAAATCTGGATTCAAATTACTTCTATAAAGCCCTTGTTCAATACCTTTTGAGATATTTTTTTTTGTACACTCCATCATTTTTTCAAATTGATTTTGATGTAGTTTTTTACTTATTTCAGGATAATACCTTTGTAATTGATATTGGGGCGAAGAGTCATCATCTTTAAGCTTGCGCATAATGAATTTTTTAATTTCGAACAATTCCTCAATAGGATCTTGATCAAGATTACAAATTTCATCAATGCCGCCTGTTATACTGTTCATAACACAAAAAGCACATTCTTTTACCAGCGCTGTTTTATTCTTAAAATGTGTATAAATGGTTTTTTTTGAAATTGCCATTTCTTGGGCAATTTCATCCATAGTAACACTTTTAAAACCAATCTTTAAAAATAGCTCAGTAGCCTTTTGAATAATCTTTTCTCTCATAATGGGGTGCAAATATAAAACCAGGGAACTTAGAAAACAATAAAAGTTCCCAAAGTTTACACCTTTAACACTTTATTAACAACAAGCCTAATTTCCTATTTAAATTGTGCGCTTTTGAATGGCTTGTTTTACCTTAGCCAAAATTTTTTAATTAATGGAAATTTTATCCAAATACAACACGGTACTTCAGCAACATCTTGAAAAAGCCGTTTCTCAAAAAGAACCATGCCAACTTTACGATCCTATAAAATATATTCTCTCTTTAGGTGGCAAAAGAGTTAGGCCAGCACTTACATTAATGGTCTGCGATTTTTTTGGAACAGACTTTAAAAAAGGAATTCATGCAGCTTTGGCGGTGGAGCTGTTTCATAATTTTTCGCTAATCCACGACGATATTATGGATAATGCGCCCTTGCGAAGAGGGAAAATAACCGTGCACGAAAAGTGGGATGTAAATACTGGAATACTCTCGGGTGATGCTATGCTAATTTTGGCCTATCAGTTTTTTGAAAATTATGAACCAAAAAAGTTTCAAGAGTTAGCAAGGCTATTCAGCGAAACTGCATTACAAGTTTGTGAAGGGCAACAGCACGATATGGATTTTGAAAGTCGAGACGATGTTTCATTAGAAGAATACATTAATATGATAGATCATAAAACTGCAGTTTTAGTAGGTGCAGCCATGAAAATGGGAGCTATCGTTGCCGAAACGTCTCAAATTGATAAAGATAAAATCTATCAATTTGGAAGAAATTTGGGTATTGCATTTCAACTACAAGACGATTATTTAGACGTATTCGGAAATCCTGAAACCTTCGGAAAACAAGTTGGAGGCGATATTATTTCGAATAAAAAAACCATTCTTTATTTATTGGGAATTGGTCAAGGCTCAAAAGCACAAGCGAAAGATTTGGAACAACTTTTCAGCATTAGTCCAAAAGATCCAATAGATAAAATAGCAACAGTAAAGGAAATTTTTATTAATTCTGGAGCTGCTGAAGCCACACACGTTGAGATAGAAAAATATAGCAATCTTGCTTATTCTGTTTTAGATAGAATAGCTATTTCCGAAGAAAAAAAGGAGCAACTTCGTGATTTTGGAAGGGCTTTGATGGAACGGAAAGTTTAAAAGTAAATTCGTGCAAATGGAGCAAGTGGACTTACATTGATACTTTTATTATCATCAAAAAGAACATCGTAACGAACGCCAAGGGTAAAATTATTGCTTCGAAAACCTGCACCTATAAATAGTGCGGGATACCAATAGTTTCGAGTTATATCGAGAACTCCAATATATTTAATTTTTCGGTTTACATTCAATTCTTCAAATTCTGCGGAAAGCTGAATTTGCGGTATTACATTGTAAAGTGCAAGTACGCTTCCACCCAAAATAGTTGCATTAGTATCGTTTTTAAAACTTGCGTATGTTCCGTTAAGAGCAACGGCAGTGGCAAATTGCTCGTTAAATTGATAAATGGCACTTGGTGCAAGTGTTCCGCTAAAATATCCATCTCCAAAACTTAGGCCAATACCACCGCCAAAACGAACGTGATCCCAAAGATTATCATGTTTTTCTTGGGCATATGATGAGCATAATCCTATAAAGAGCAAGAGTAAAAAAAAATACCAAAATGTATAAATCTAGCCTTTTCCATTATGAATACTTTATGAGTTTCAAGCTATAAATATATAAAATCAAGTCGGGTAGTTTTGGGTAAATTATGTATTTTTGTACCGTTTCATCAAAAAGACTCACTTGTATATTTAGTATGGATAAATTTTCCTTCTTAAACGCGGTTCACCCAGCTTATATCGCAGAACTTTACGAAAAATATTTACAATACCCAGACAGTGTTGAACCTAGTTGGAGAGCTTTTTTCCAAGGTTTTGACTTTGGTTCAGAAAATAGTGTGGAAGAATTCTTCGGAATTTCAAACGCTTCTGAAGCTCCTCAATATGCCGAAGGTGCTAACTGTGAAGATGTAGTAAAAGAGTTTCAGGTTGTAAAGCTTATAGATGGTTATAGAACCCGCGGGCATCTTTTCACAAAAACAAATCCTGTACGCGATCGACGTAAATACACACCAACGTTGGTTATTGAAAATTTTGGACTATCACAACACGACCTAAAAGCAAAATTTAGAGCAGGTGAAATTCTTGGATTAGCCGAAGCCACACTTGAAAAAATTATAAAGCATCTTGAAAGCATTTATTGCGATTCTATTGGTATTGAATATATGTACATCCGCAAGCCGGACGAAATTCAATGGATTCAAGATAAGCTAAATATAAACGACAATCAACCGAATTTTTCAACAGAACAAAAAACACACATTCTTAAAAAACTCAATGAAGCTGTAGCTTTTGAAAGTTTTCTTCATACAAAATACGTTGGTCAAAAGCGTTTTTCATTAGAAGGAGGTGAAAGCTTAATCCCTGCATTAGATACTTTAATTGAAAATGCTGCTGAAAAAGGCGTAGAAGATTTTGTAATGGGTATGGCTCACCGTGGGCGTTTAAGTACGTTGACGAATATCTTCGGAAAAAGCGCGAAAGATATTTTTAGCGAATTTGACGGAAAAGATTACGCACAGGATATTTTTGATGGCGATGTAAAATATCACTTAGGTTGGACTTCAAAACGCAAAACAAACTCTGGGAAAGAAATTAACCTGAATATTGCGCCAAACCCTTCGCACTTAGAGACGGTTGGTGCTGTGGTTGAAGGTATAGCAAGAGCTAAGCAAGACGATCACCATAAAGAAAATCCTAATAAAGTATTACCAATAATAGTTCACGGCGATGCAGCAATCGCAGGGCAAGGCATTGTGTATGAAATTGTGCAGATGGCGCAGTTAGATGGTTATAAAACACAGGGTACAATCCATATTGTGGTAAATAACCAGATAGGTTTTACTACTAATTATTTAGACGCACGCTCCTCAATCTATTGTACCGATGTGGCAAAAGTTACCCTTTCACCCATCCTCCACGTAAATGCAGATGATGTAGAAGCAGTGGTACACGCAATGAATTTTGCGCTAGATTTTAGAATGGAATATGGTCGTGACGTTTTTATAGATTTGTTGGGTTATAGAAAATATGGTCATAACGAAGGTGATGAACCTCGTTTTACGCAGCCAAAATTATACAAAGCGATTTCTAAGCACGAGAACCCAAGAGATATATATGCTGATAAGCTTATTGCTGAAGTCGTTATAGAAAAAGATTACGTTTCTAAGTTAGAAAAAGAATATAAAGACAAGCTAGAAGAAAATCTAGAAGATTCTAGAAAGGAAGACAAAACTACCATTACTCCATTTATGCAAGATGAATGGGAAGGTTACGACTATGCTGATGACGATCAGATGTTGGATGCGGTTGACACTACCTTTGAACTAGAGAAACTTGACGAAATAGCAGAAGTAATAACGAAGTTACCAAAGGATAAAAAATTTCTTAAAAAGATATCTAAGCTAATAGAGGCAAGGCATCAAATGTATTTTGAGGATAACAAGCTCGATTGGGCTATGGGCGAGCTGCTTGCTTACGGTTCTCTTTTAAAAGAAGGCCACGATGTGCGTATGAGTGGGCAAGACGTGGAGCGCGGAACATTCTCTCACCGTCACGCAGTTATAACTGTAGAAGATAGTGAAGAAGAAGTTGTGTTACTTAATCATTTAGATGGCGATCAAGGTGAGTTTTTTATCTATAACTCCTTGCTTTCAGAATATGGTGTTGTCGGTTTTGATTATGGTTATGCTATGGCAAGCCCGAATACTTTAACAATTTGGGAAGCACAGTTTGGTGATTTCAGTAATGGAGCGCAGATAATGATAGATCAATACATTTCTGCAGCCGAAGATAAATGGAAGCTTCAAAATGGTCTGGTAATGTTATTGCCGCATGGTTACGAGGGGCAAGGTGCGGAACACTCTTCTGCAAGAATGGAGCGTTATCTTCAACTTTGCACAACAGACAATATGTTTGTGGCAGATGTAACAACACCTGCAAACTTGTTTCACCTTTTAAGAAGACAACTAAAAGTAAACTATCGCAAACCGCTTATTGTTTTCACTCCTAAAAGTTTGCTACGCCATCCAAAAGTGGTATCAACCAAAGAAGAATTTGCAAACGGAACTTTCCAAATGCTCATTGATGATAACGAAGCCAAAGTTGCAAAAGTTAAAACATTGGTTTTTGTTACAGGTAAGTTCTACTACGATTTGCTTGAAAAGAGAGAAGATCTAAAGAGAGATGATGTTGCATTGGTCCGCATTGAGCAATTGTCCCCATTACCAATAGATGCGATTAAGAAAATTCTAAAAAAATATAAAAACGCAGGCGATGTGGTTTGGGCACAAGAAGAGCCTAGAAATATGGGTGTCTACTCTCACCTTATGATGCATTTTGAAGAAACTAGAAACTTTAGAGTTTGTAGTAGAAAGATGTACGCTGCTCCAGCTGCTGGAAGTGCAGTGCGCTCAAAAGCACGTCACGCAAAAGTACTTGAGAATGTTTTTGATAAGGATATGAAGTAAATTTTCTGCATCTTTATTGCAAAAAAAGCGAAAACAAGTTAAATTTAAAAGATTAATAAACGAAGGTTTATACTAAATAAAAATATTATGGCATTAGAAATGAAAGTCCCATCTCCGGGAGAATCCATAACCGAAGTTGAAATTGCTGAATGGTTGGTAAAAGATGGCGATTACGTAGAAAAAGACCAAGCGATTGCAGAGGTAGATAGCGACAAAGCAACCCTCGAACTTCCAGCAGAAGCTAGTGGAATAATTACTTTAAAAGCCGAAGAAGGTGATACGATTGTCGTTGGTGCGGTGGTTTGTGTTATAGATACAGATGCTAAAAAACCAGGTGGTGATTCTTCAGATAAAGATGACAAAAAAGACGAATCTAAAGAAGATAAGAAGGTAGAAGCCAAAAAAGAAACTCCTTCAAAACCCTCTACGCCTAACCAAGAGCAGGATAAGAAAACATACGCAACAGGTTCTCCTTCGCCAGCTGCCAAGAAAATTCTTAACGAGAAGGGAATGGCTTCAAAAGACGTAAAAGGTAGTGGTCGCGATGGTCGTATAACTAAAGATGATGCCTCAAAAGCTGCACCTTCAATGGGTAGCCCAGGAAAAGGTAGCCGTGGTAGTGAACGGAAAAAACTCTCTATGCTTCGTAGAAAAGTGGCAGAGCGTTTGGTTTCAGCAAAAAATGAAACCGCAATGCTTACTACTTTTAACGAGATTGATATGTCTGCAATTTTTGATTTGCGAACTCAATATAAAGTACAGTTTAAAGAAAAGCACGGTGTAGGTTTAGGTTTTATGTCCTTCTTCACCTTAGCCGTTGTACGCGCTTTAGAGCTTTACCCAGACGTAAATTCAATGATGGATGGCGATTATATGATAACTTATGATTTTAAAGATATCTCAATTGCAGTATCTGGGCCAAAAGGCTTAATGGTACCTGTAATTAGAAATGCTGAAAATCTTAGTTTTAGAGGTGTTGAGGATGAAGTAAAATGTTTAGCTATTAGAGCTCGCGATGGAAAAATCACAGTAGATGAAATGACTGGAGGTACCTTCACAATTTCTAACGGAGGTGTTTTTGGAAGTATGCTTTCCACACCAATTATAAACCCACCACAATCAGCGATTTTAGGAATGCACAATATAGTGGAACGCGCTATAGTTCGCGATGGGGGTATTGTTGTAGCACCGGTTATGTACGTTGCGCTTTCTTATGACCATAGAATTATTGATGGTCGTGAGTCCGTTGGTTTTTTGGTTGCTATAAAAGAAGCATTAGAAAGTCCTGAAGACCTTTTAATGGGTAATGACATTAAGAAAGCTTTGGAACTATAAGCTAATTGATTAGTTTCACTACGTTGTTGTGTATTCCCTTCTCTTTTCTTACGTAATGTAGCGTAGCGAAATGGAGTAAGAAAAGAGAAGAATGATAACTTGTTTATTTTTGAATAACTTATTAAAATAAAC
>Ga0256845_1002587_pt1 | contig 12959 bp, 14 predicted proteins | sample RiftiametaG_FD_189101 | JGI IMG/M metagenome (GOLD analysis project Ga0256845, IMG submission 189101) | Tube worm associated microbial communities from hydrothermal vent at the East Pacific Rise, Pacific Ocean - Riftia | ecosystem: Host-associated > Annelida > Integument > Unclassified ... | reverse complement strand
AAACACTAACACATGTTTTAGTTACCGATATACATGGAGACCATTTAAGTATTAAAACCTTAGAAGTTTTGAATTTAAGTAATGCATCGTTTATTACACCACAAGCAGTAGCCGATAAATTACCCGAAAATATAGTCTAAACACTTGTAATTATTGATAGTAGTATTACAAAAATGGTTGACGAAATTAGTATTGAAGCCATACCAATGTATAATTTACCAGAAGATGAAACCTCAAGACATACCAAAGACAGAGATAGTGAAGGATTATGCGATGTTGCTTTGTTTAAAAGCATTGTAATCGACTCAAAATCAAGAAATTAATAACCTAGAAACAGAGCTTCGAGGTATCCACTTAGCTAAACAAATTTAGTTGACTCTTATGATAACTTTTATATTCTTTTAAATTACTCCCTTGTGTACTGATGTAATTTTTGATTGTTTCCTCATTTGCGTACTGACCAACAGTATTCACATAATATCCACTACTCCAAAATTGACCTCCCCACAATTGTTGTTTCACTTCGAGATGAAGTCGGAACAGTTCTTTTGCAGTAATACTTTTTATTGCTTGAACTATTGTTTTTACTGATAGCATTGGAATACTTTGAAGCAAAAAATGAACATGGTTCTCATCTGAACCTATCTCCAAAAACTTAATCTCAAATCTTTGCTCAATATTTATACATATTTCAACCAAACTTTCCTCAACTCAATCAGACAAGATACTTCTTCGATATTTTATTGGACAAACTAAATGATATAATAGCAAACTCTTATTATGCCTCTTATGAATATGCTCAATCATAAAACAAATATAAATACTTAGTTCCTAAACCCCGAAACAGAGCTTCGAGGAATTCTATTGATTAAAGTGATACAATTAGATTGGTATCCGAATTTATAAATGTTTCATTTATAGTTGATTAGAGAATAAAATGTCATATATTTGATGTGCTATTAACTCAAATCTAAGCACTACCTATGCTTCTCAAATACAAACTTCTATTATTACCTGCATTAACTTTAATTGATCAATCTGCTATTGTTACTGGTCTTTCAGTAGTTGTTGTCTTTTTTACTGTTTTATTATTACTTGGTGTTAGAAAATCATATAAATTAAGAAAGGAAAACGAAAAATTAAATAAAATAGGCATCTTAGATTCTGATGAAGAAAACAAGGCTTATAAAGATTTTACCGAAGGACATATGTACGATAATAAATAAACTTCTCTTTTATGGATGGTATTGTTTTAATTTTATATCATTCGTATTTATATTCTTAATAAAAAAAATAAAGATAGATAAATAAAAAGCCCACTTTTCAGCGGGCTTTTTATTTATCTATCTAACTAGCTTTCTATACTTAATACGTTTTGGCATTAAATCACCACCAAGTCTTTGCTTTTTATTTTCTTCATATTCTGAAAAACCACCTTCAAAGAAATATACTTGAGAATCGCCTTCAAAAGCTAAAATATGTGTGCAAATTCTATCTAAAAACCACCTGTCGTGACTAATAACTACAGCACAACCTGCAAAATTTTCTAAGCCTTCTTCTAATGCTCTCAATGTATTTATGTCTAAATCATTAGTTGGCTCATCTAAAAGCAGCACATTTCCTTCTTCTCTAAGTGTCATAGCTAAGTGAAGTCGGTTACGCTCTCCTCCAGAAAGCAATTTCACTTTCTTGTTTTGCTCACTTCCGCTAAAATTAAAACGACTTAAATAAGCTCGAGAATTGACTTGCTTTCCTCCCATCATCACCAAATCTTGTTCGTCACTAAAGTTTTGCCAAATGGTTTTTTCTGGGTCTATATTAGAATGTTTTTGATCTACATAAGCGATTTTTGCCGTATCACCTACTTTAAACTCACCTTTATCTGGAGTTTCTTCTCCCATTATCATTCTAAAAATGGTTGTTTTTCCTGCTCCATTTGGACCAATAACACCAACAATTCCTGCTTGGGGAAGATTAAAGTTTAAATCGTCGTATAACAACTTATCATCATAACCTTTACTTACTCCAACGGCTTCAATAACATTTGTTCCTAATCGTGGACCATTTGGAATATAGATTTCTAGTTTTTCATCAAGTTGTTTTTGGTCTTGACTCATCATCTTGTCGTAATTCTTCAAACGTGCTTTTTGTTTGGTTTGACGACCTTTCGCTCCTTGACGAACCCATTCTAACTCACGCTCTAAAGTTTTTTGACGTTTAGATGCTGTTTTACTTTCTTGAGCCATACGCTTCGATTTCTGGTCTAACCAAGACGAATAGTTTCCTTTCCAAGGAATACCTTCACCTCTATCTAACTCTAAAATCCAACCAGCTACATTATCTAAAAAGTATCTATCGTGTGTTACAGCTATAATTGTTCCTTTATAGCTCGCTAAATGATGCTCTAACCAATGTACAGATTCTGCATCCAAGTGATTGGTTGGCTCATCTAATAACAACACATCTGGTTCTTGTAATAACAAACGACATAAAGCAACACGCCTTCTTTCTCCTCCAGATAATACTCCTATTTTTTTATCGCCATCTGGTGTACGAAGCGCATCCATTGCTATTTCTAATTTGGTATCAAGTTCCCAGGCTCCAGCAGCATCTATTTCATCTTGAAGTACAGCTTGACGGTCCATTAATTTCTGCATTTTGTCTGCGTCAGAATAAATTTCTTCCAACCCAAACATATCATTAATCTTATTGTATTCATCAAGAATAGCTACTGTTTCTGCTGCTCCTTCTCTTACAATTTCCATTACAGTTTTATCATCATCCAATTGTGGGTCTTGTTCTAACATACCAACTGAATAGTCTTGTAAAAACGTTACATCACCTTGATAATTTTTATCAATACCTGCAATAATTTTTAACAACGTAGATTTTCCAGAACCATTAAGTCCTAAAATTCCAATTTTTGCTCCGTAGAAAAAACTTAAATAAATATTTTTTAAAACTGGTGTGTTTGCACTTGGAAATGTCTTGGTTAAACCAGACATTGAAAAAATAACTTTCTTATCATCACTCATTATACTCTACCTTTTAATGCATTAAACACCCATGCTATACAGAAGAAACCAAAGCCCACAGCACCAAAACCCCAGCCCGCAACTTCATCATATCTAAACGCACCAAGTGCCATTAATCCTAATCCTACTAAAATCATTATTGTTGTAGCCCACGCTAAAATTGTATTTTTATTCACTGCCATAATCTAATTCTTATTTTTTGGTTAGTTAGTAGACAAATATCGGAAATTATTGTTGAATTGATATTGCTTAAAATAAGCTAAAGTATTATTGTAACTAATATATGAAAATTAATATTGAATCAATTAATAATCAGCTTTCTAACGCTTCTTTTATTTTCTGAAACTAATTCTAATAAATACATTCCAAAGGATAGATGATTTAACTTAATTTCATTATTTGAAGAACTAACAGCTCTTTGAAGAATTTTTAAACCTTAATAATCATAAACAATGACATTAATTTTATAATTTTGAATTTAAAATTAACATCCTACTTTCACTTTAAATGTTAGCTAGCTAACACAACTAAAAAAAGCACCACTTTCGTGATGCTTTTTACTTATGCTGGAAGAAATCCCATTTTACCCATTTGGTAATCTCGAAGCGCTTCCATAATTTCTGTTTGCGAATTCATGACATATGGTCCCCAACTTGCAACTTTTTCTTTAAAAGGTGTTCCTGATAAGAACAATAATTTACTTTTTGTATTTCCTTTTAAGCTGAAACCTTTTCCATCTTGACTAAATTCAACTAATTGGTTTTTATTTTGAATTAAATCAACAGTATCATTTATAGTTATATTTCCATTTATTAAATATAACAAAGACTGATGCTCTTCATTAATTTGAATAATATGATTTCCACCTTCCTCAACATCAATCATAAATACATTTACAGAAGTTTGCGTTGTAATTTTTCCGTTGGTTTCTTCAAGATTTCCTGCAATAATTTGAATATTCACTTTTCCATCTTCAGAAGTAATCACATTAAAATCTTCATGTTTCACATGTTGGTAATTAGGCTGAATCATTTTCTTTTCGGCAGGTAAATTCAACCATAACTGAATACCTTCGAGTATTCCTCCTTTTTTTACAAATTCTTTTGAAGGGCCTTCTGCATGAATAATACCGCGTCCTGCTGTTGTCCATTGTACATCTCCAGCTTTTACAACACTTTCATGCCCAAGCGAATCGCGGTGTAATTGCTCTCCTTGAATTAAAAATGTTACAGGTTCAAACCCGCGATGTGGATGTGGGCCTAAATCAAAATCGTTATTCATTTCATCTATTTTATATGGACCATAATGGTGTAATAAAATAAATGGATCTATCATTTCTATTTGCTGTGTTGGAATGGGTTGACGTAGCTCTATTGGTCCCATTTTTGTAAAATCACTTCGTCCAACGGTTTTAATTGTGTTTAGTTTCATTTTAATTTCCATTCTTTCATTTTTCGTAAAAACGAAAATCTTCTTTGTTACTCGTTTTTGGTCTCGACTGCGCTCGACCCGACAAAAATTATTAACGAATTTTATCTAGTAAGTCGCTTAAAATTCCTGCTTCTTTTTCTGTTAAATTACTTAAATAATCATGATTCATTTCTTTAGAAATTTCATCTAATAAAATCAAACCCTTTTTTGTTATTTCTATATGTACAACACGTCTATCATCAGGACAAGGCAAACGATTAATTAAAGCTTTATCACACAGCTTATCCATTAAACGTGTTGCATTTGGTGAACGTTCCAACATGCGTTCTTTTATAATTTGAACTTTTATTGCTTCTCCTGCTCCTTTTAATATTCTTAATATATTATACTGCTGTGTCGAAATACCAAAAGGTTTAAAAAATGTAGTTTGCTTACTACTAATCCAATTTGAAGTATATATTATATTTAATAATGCCTTCACTTTTTTGTTTCGAAATTTCGAATTAATATCTTTTGAAATATCTCCCATTTGTTATCTAAAAACTACATATTATTTTCAATTCTTTTATCTGGTACAACCCACATAATGGCAACAAATGTATAACATGCAACTCCTATCCATGGGTTTACATATGAAAGTAAAATACCTATAATATAGATTAGCATTGATACTTTTTCTTTTACGTTTTTACCTATGGCTTTACTTAGTACAAAATCTTCTTCATGATGCTTAATTATACTTTTCTGTAAAATCATAAATGCGATGCCACTCATTAATAAAATGAATCCGTAAAAAGCAACTGGAAGTTTTTCTACATGATTTTCTCCAATCCAAGACGCAGCAAATGGTATTAGTGATAACCAAAATAATAAATGAAGGTTTCCCCAAAGAATTTTGCCATTTACTTTTTCTGTTATTTGAAATAAATGATGATGATTATTCCAGTAAATTCCTATGTAAATAAAACTAATTAAATAACTTATAAATATTGGGGCTCTATGCAATAATGCTTCAAAAGTTAATTCTTCTGGGGCTTTTAATTCTAACACCATTATAGTAATTATAATTGCCAAAACACCATCGCTAAAGGCTTCTAATCTATTTGTTTTCATAATAAGAATTTTGAATTAATATTATTTTAAATACTTCTTAAGTACTATAAAGCTTTTTTGAATTTTCCCACTTCATTTAATAACTTGTCATTTAATTCTGAATTTGTAATCTTTCCTTCTGAAAAATTATCACCAAATGAAGGAAAAGAATAATCGGTAACAATATTTCCTCCCATAAATTGAAAACGACCTTTAGCAATTTCTAAAACAGTTGCTCCACCTCTAGCGCCTGGCGATGTTGCCATAAGCAGCATTGGTTTATCACTCCAAAGTTTACCATCAATTCTAGACATCCAATCAAATAAATTTTTGAAAACGGTTGCATATGCGCCATTGTGTTCTGCCAACGATAAAATGATTCCATCTGTAGATTTTATTATTTCTAAAAACTTATGTGCTTTTTGAGGTATACCATTATCGTTTTCATAATCCATTCCATATAAAGGCAATTCAAAATCATTTAAATCTAATGTAGTAACTTCTACATTTTCAACTAGTGTAGATGCATAAATTGCCAATTGTTTGTTTATTGATTCTTTACTATTACTTCCTGCGAAAGCTATTATATTTTTCATTTTTATAATTTTAATGTTGAGCAAATGTAGAAATAATATATTTATATTCCAAGGAAACTATCTCCATGTAATATTATTTATGAATTGATTAACAAAAACTCAATAAAATTTGAAACTTTTGTACTTTAGCATCAAACTAAACAATACATGGATTTAAACTTCAATAAAAACGAAGACCACAATAAACTTTTACTTTCAGAATTAATCAACAAATTTGCTATAGTAAGTCTTGGAGGCGGAAAAGCACGTATTGAAAAACATCATGCAAAGGGAAAGATGACAGCTAGAGAACGCATTGATTATTTATTAGATGCAAAATCAAACTCTATTGAAATTGGTGCTTTTGCAGGTGAAGACATGTATGCAGAACATGGCGGTTGTCCTTCTGGTGGTGTAGTTATTAAAATAGGGTATGTAAAAGGAAAACAATGTATTGTTGTAGCAAACGATGCAACTGTTAAAGCTGGCGCTTGGTTTCCTATTACTGGAAAAAAGAACCTTCGTGCTCAAGAAATTTCAATTGAAAACAAATTGCCAATTATATATTTAGTGGATTCTGCTGGCGTGTATTTACCAATGCAGGATGAAATTTTTCCAGACAAAGAACATTTTGGTCGAATTTTTAGAAATAATGCTGTTATGAGTAGCATGGGAATTACACAGATTTCGGCAATAATGGGAAGCTGTGTTGCTGGTGGTGCTTACTTACCTATAATGAGTGATGAAGCTATAATAGTTGATAAAACAGGAAGTATTTTTCTTGCTGGCAGTTATTTAGTTAAAGCTGCAATTGGCGAAAGTATAGATAATGAAACACTTGGTGGAGCAACAACACATTGTGAAATTTCTGGAGTGACCGATTATAAAGCGAAAGATGACAAAGATGCTTTAGACACAATAAAACGTTTAATTGATAAAATTGGAGATTATGATAAAGCTGGTTTTAATAGAAGTAAATCTTTAAAGCCAAAAGAAAACCCTGAAGATATTTATGGTATTCTACCTAAAGCACGTCACGACCAATATGATATGTTCAAGATTATAAAACGATTAGTTGATAATTCTGAATATGACGAATATAAAGCTGGCTACGGAAAAACAATTATTACTTGTTATGCAAGAATTGACGGTTGGGCAGTTGGTATTGTTGCGAATCAAAGAAAATTAGTAAAGACCAAAAGTGGAGAAATGCAATTTGGTGGGGTTATTTATAACGATAGTGCAGATAAAGCTACGCGTTTTATTGCGAATTGTAATCAGAAGAAAATCCCATTAGTATTTCTACAAGATGTAAATGGTTTTATGGTTGGTAGTAAATCTGAACATGGTGGTATTATTAAAGATGGGGCTAAAATGGTGAATGCTGTTAGTAATTCGGTAGTGCCAAAATTCACCATTATTATTGGCAATAGCTACGGAGCAGGGAATTATGCCATGTGTGGAAAAGCATACGACCCACGATTAATTGTTGCATGGCCAAGTGCAGAACTTGCAGTTATGAGCGGTAATTCGGCAGCTAAAGTATTATTACAAATTGAAAAAGCTTCACTAGAAAAGAAAGGTGAAAAATTCACCAAAGAAAAAGAAGAAGCACTTTATAATAAAATTAAAAACCGATATGATAATCAAGTATCTCCATATTATGCAGCTGCACGAATTTGGACAGATGCTATTATCGACCCGCTAGATACTAGAACATGGATTTCTATGGGTATTGAAGCGGCTAACCACGCTCCTATTGAAAAGGCTTTTAATATGGGTGTTTTACAGGTATAAAAAGAGAGCGACAATTATGTCGCTCTTTTAGTTTAAAATGAATTTATAAATTCTGAGAAGAATCAACTAATCTTATAAATTCAGCTCTATATCCATCTTCATCATTGCCTCTTCCTATTCTTGCTAAATCAACAACATCTTTGATTTTAAATTTAGTATAAAACTAGAGCCAAATACTATGTTATAAAACCAATAATGAGTGAAGTGTGCTTTTGAATGAGCTAACTAGCATTTTAGCAACCCTAACGTTTTTTTACGTTGAATTTTTCCTGAAGAAGTTTCAATAAATTGCTTTACGCAGTAAATTGCTTTAGGAATTTCAAATTTATCAAGTGTAATGAGATTTCTCACTTCGTTCGAAATGACATTTAAATCTATATTTTCGCTTTCAATAACAAGTATTATTTTTTCTCCTAAAGTATTGTCTTTTTCTGAAGCTATAAAATATCGTTGCTGTATTATTTTTTGAAGTTTAACTTCTATTTGCTCTGGAAACAATTTTACACCTCCAGAATTAATCACATTATCAAAACGACCTAGCCATTCAAATTCAGTATCAGAATGAATTTTCACAATGTCGTTTGTAATTATTTTTTCTTCTGAAAGTTTTGGGGCATAAATAACTAAACACCCGCTTTCATTTTGTGAGATTGATACGTTTAACAATGTTTTAAAGTACGATTTAACAGATCGCTTCGTCGGTTCTCCTCGCAATAACGAGAAATTATTTAATTGTTTCACAGCTATGTGAGTAACGGTTTCCGTCATTCCATAAGTTTCGTAAACAGTAGATTTAATATTATGAATATCATCAATCAATGTTTTAGAAACCGAAACTCCTCCAACTATCATCGTTTCAATATTATCGCAATGCTTCAATGTGTTTTGAAGCTGCAAAGGAATCATGGCACAAAAATGATATGCTTTATCATAATCAAATACAAGTTGGGATTTTGGCTCAACTATATCTAACTCTAAACCGAGAACCATAGCTCTTACAAGCATCATTTTACCTGCAATAAAATTAGTAGGTAAACAATGTAATGCTGTATTCTTTGGTTGTAACTTAAAAAAATCACCTGTTGCTATAGCAGAGTTCACCATAGCTTGTTTCTTGATTTTTATGTGTTTTGGAATTCCTGTAGAACCCGAGGTGTTTACACTAACAAAATCACTGTCATTTAACCAATCAAGTAGAAACTGACCAACAACCTGCTCATAAGCTAATCCTTCTTTTATAAAATTATGAGCTAAGCTCTTTAGGTTTTCATTTGAATAATAAATACCATTTAATTTAAAACTATTATGCATTTTGTTATACTTCAGAACCAATGTCTTCTAAAATCTTATAATCTTCTTTTGGTGGCTCAACAACTTTACCAAATAATTTATCTTTCCAATTCGTCCATTTATACTTCTTAGAAAGTATAAAAAGAAGTATTGGAAACACAACAAATACAGGAACAAAAATCTCCATTAAACCCATTTCAGTAGGGTCAGACATATCTTTTAAAATAGAATGTGTTTGAAACGCCGTCCAATCTGCAGTCACTAAAAGCGCAGTAAATAAGTTATTTGCTGCATGAAAACCTAAAGCTAATTCCATGCCTTCATCCATTAAAGTTAAAATACCAAGAAACAATCCTGTACCTATGTAATAAACCATAATAACGTAACCCAACTTTTCAACCTCAGGGTTTGCAATATGTAATAAACCAAAAACTAAAGAAGTTGTAATTAAAGGCACCCATTTGTTTTTAACTATTACTCCTATTCCTTGCATTAAATAACCTCTAAATAGATATTCTTCAAAACTTGTTTGTAAAGGCACTAAAGCAATGGCTATTACACAAAGTATTATAAAAGGTACTAGCTTAAAGTTAACTATATAATCATCTGGTGATAAATAATAATCTAATAATACAAACCCGCTCGAAATAATTCCCCATAAAAAGAAGACAAACCAAAAACGTTTCCAATCTATTTTTTTACGCGATGTTGTTAATTTTAAAAATGATTGTTTATGAAAATATTTAGCAACTAAAAGCAACCCTAACAATCCAATCGCAAACGATAAAAGCATCAAAAATAAGTTTAAATTAGGCTCTAAAATAGACATCATTTTAGTTTCATCCATTCTTAAAAGATTTTCTCCATCATTATGAGCCTTAACAAAAACCGCCGCTGTAAAAGGAATTTGACCAATTATTACAGCTGTAATAATTGCTAAAAGCCCTACTAAATAACGCCACCATTCGTGTAAAGATTTAAACGCTTGTGCTATATACATATATTATAAATTAAATTTCCAATTTGTTTTTTTATCGTATCGCAATGTACCCTTTTTTACTTCTAATGGGCTATCAAAATTATTAGTAAACAAGCTTCCTGTACCCAAGCCTTGAGGCAAGCTACTGTGTTTTAAATAAGTGTATTGAGCAATAGCATTAAGCCCAACATTACTTTCTAAAGCACTAGTTATCCACCAATTTACATTGTGGCGTTCAGATATTTCTATCCATTCATCACTACCTTTAAATCCACCAACTAAACTTGGTTTTAAAATAATATACTGCGGATTTATAGTTTGTAGTAATTTTTCTTTTTTTGTTACAGAAAACACACCTATTAATTCTTCATCTAAGGCAATAGGTAATGGTGTTTCGTTACATAGTTTTGCCATTTCATTAATTTGACCTTGTCTTATAGGTTGCTCTATAGAATGCAAATCTAAATCTGATAATATTTTTAATTTCCCTAAAGCTTCATTAGAATTGAATGCGCCGTTTGCATCAACTCGCAATTCTATATCTTTTGATGTGAATTCTTTTCGAATGGATTGTAAAAGATTTATTTCCGTTTGAAAATCAATAGCTCCAATTTTCATTTTTATGCAACTGAAACCTGCATCAATTTTATCTTTAATTTGCTGCTTCATGAAAACTTCAGTTCCCATCCATATTAATCCATTAATTGGAATGGAATCATTTCCTTTGGTGAAACTTGATGGAAACAACTCAAATTTATTTGAGCTTTCGAAAGATTTAAAAGCCATTTCTAACCCAAACTGAATGCTTGGAAATTCAATCAATTCATCTAACAAATCATTTAATCCTAAATGAATATTGTCGCAAACCCAATGTAGCTTTTCTTCGTAATCTGATCTATCATCAATACTTAATCCTTTAAAAACGCCACATTCACCAACACCATGTTTTTCTTTTTCATTTAAAATAATAAACCAAGTTTTCTTTGTTTTTAAAACACCACGTGATGTACCACTTGGTTGTTTAAAATTTAAAATATATTTATGATAAGTTGCAATCATGGATGCTCAAAAATAGACAATTAATTTTGTATTTTAGAAGTCTAAACTTTATATAAAATGCCCGAGTTTCCAGATATTATTCTTTATGCGATTCCTTTTTTTATTATTGCTATGCTATTAGAATTGTATGTAACTGCTAAAAAGGATATTAAAACATATGAAACTAAAGATGCCTTTTCATCAATAGCCATGGGCTTAGGCAATGTGTTTTTGGGCATTTTCAGTAAAATTATTGTGCTTTTCGCTTTATTTTTAGTGTATGAAAATTTTAGATTTTTCACAATACCAACTGATACTTGGTGGCCTTTTATACTGATACTGTTTTTAGACGATTTTACCTATTATTGGTTTCATCGTGTGTCGCATGAATGTCGATTTTTCTGGGCATCACATGTAGTTCATCATTCATCACAACATTATAATTTAAGTACAGCTTTACGCCAAACTTGGTCTGGTGGTTTTTTCTCATTTATATTTTGGCTATGGCTACCTTTGTTAGGCTTTCATCCTGCTATGTTATTGTTTCAAATGGGAATAAGCTTACTGTATCAGTTCTGGATACATACCGAAGCTATAAACAAAATGCCAAAGTGGTTTGAAGCTGTTATGAATACACCATCACACCATCGTGTGCATCATGGTAGTAATCCATTATATTTGGATAGAAATCATGCAGGAATCTTTATTATTTGGGATAAAATATTTGGCACTTATCAACCAGAGCTTAAAGAAGAAAAAGTGATTTATGGTCTAGTTTCAAACATTGATACTTTCAATCCTATAAAAATTGCTTTTGTTGAATGGATGCATCTGTTTAAAGATGTTTTTTCTGGTAAAAAATCGTTTTTCAATAGATTAAAATATTTTATAAAACCACCAGGTTGGAAACATGATGGCACAGGGAAATTATCTGGTGATTTGCGCGAAGATTGGCTGAACTCTCATAACATAAAAAATGACATTTAACAACAAAGTAATTTGGATTACTGGAGCTTCTAGTGGTATTGGAAAAGGATTAGCCATAGAACTTTCTAAACAATATAACTGTAAACTTATTTTATCATCTAGAAGAAAAGATGCTTTAGAAACTGTTAAAAATGAATGTAATAATCCTGAAAACGTTGTTGTTCTTCCTTTAGATTTAGCTAATACAGGAGCTATGAAGGCTATTGCAAATAAAGCAATTTCTATTTTCGGAAAAGTTGATATTCTTGTAAATAATGGTGGCATAAGTCAGCGGTCTCCAATTATAGAAACATCTATTGAAGTAGATAGAAAACTTATGGAAATTGATTATTTAGGAACCATTTCATTAACCAAAGCGTTGTTACCACATTTTGTTGCTAATAATTCTGGACATTATGTTGTTGTGTCTAGCGTTATGGGGAAATTTAGTTCTCCTTTTCGTTCGGCATATTGTGGTGCTAAACATGCTTTACATGGCTTTTTTGATGCTTTACGCTTAGAGCATGATAAAGACAATGTGAAAGTGACTATGATTTGTCCAGGGTTTGTAAATACAAATGTAGCACGAAATGCTTTAACTGCTGATGGTAGCATACAAGGTTATCAAGACGATATGACACAAAGCGGATTGCATGTTGATGCTTTTATAAAACGAATGATTAAAGCGATACGTAAAGAAAAATTTGAAGCCTATATTGGTAAAATTGAATCTTTTGCTGTTTATGTCAAACGATT
>Ga0256845_1002586_pt1 | contig 12959 bp, 9 predicted proteins | sample RiftiametaG_FD_189101 | JGI IMG/M metagenome (GOLD analysis project Ga0256845, IMG submission 189101) | Tube worm associated microbial communities from hydrothermal vent at the East Pacific Rise, Pacific Ocean - Riftia | ecosystem: Host-associated > Annelida > Integument > Unclassified ... | reverse complement strand
TGGGGTGTATCGTCCGCACCATCGATGGGAATTTGATTAGCCGTAACATAATTTTATCCTCGCCGGGCCGCGAGTCGTGGTGTATCGTCCGCACCATCGATGGGAATTTGATTAGCCTGCTGCAATTCTTATTTCTGTTTCAGCACGATCAATGTTAAATCGTCGTGTCCCTGCTGTTCTCCAATATGCCGATTGACGTCGGCAATCACCGTGCGTTTAATCTCTTCGGCAGGCAAACTCCAGGAGTTTTTCACAAGTTCAGAGAGCCGTGCGAGGCTATAACGGTTTCCTGACGGGTCTTCTGCTTCGATAATCCCATCGGCGCATAATATGGCCCCGTCCCCGGGCCGCAATAAGGCCGTTGCCTTGTTAATGCGTCCTGCAATGTCGTTCTCCTGATCGAATGGAACCGCCAAATCAATTGTGTCAATATGTTCCACGCCGCCGTTATGTCTGATGACCAATATAGCTTTATGCTGCCCGATGATCTTCAACTGACCGTATTGGTATTTGACCATGGCGAGCGTCAAGGGGTTATCCATGTTGATATGTTTCGTGTTCCGGCAAATGACGCGATTCAAGGTTGTCAGAAATGCGACCGGCTCCGTTTCCCCGTGATCGATCAAGGTCCGAATCGCCGTTTGAGTCATCAACATTAACACGCCGCCTTCCAGACCATGACCAGTAATATCGCCGATACCGATATGAACTCCGTCGCTCTCCTTGATGAGGTTATAATAGTGCCCTCCAGCGGCATGAGCTGGTTCGGTAAAACCGACGATCTCCAGCCCCTCAAGCTGTTGCAGGTCTTTTCCTGATGCCAGAAACATTTGCTGTAAGCGACGTGAGAGTTCAAGATCCGCGCTAATACGAATATTTTCTTCGCGGAGCCGCTGCTGTTCGGCATTAATTTCTTCGACTCCCTGTAAAATCGGAGGCAATAAGCTGAGCATGTTGATGGAGGTTTCGACAACATTGTCTATGGTGATTAACGTTGGTTCGACCAGCAACGACGGCACAACGCTTTCCCCTCGCAGAATTCGGAAGGCTGTCTCCACTGCCTGGCCCCCAACCGTAAACGGCCTCTGGTCGACAGTGGCCCCCATCTTGTGTTGATAAATTGCCACGCAACTCTCCGGGAGTCCGTCATAACCGACAACCGTCATCGCATGAGCCATCGAGGCTTTCTGGATGGCATTGATAGCCCCGAGGGCCATGGGATCAGAAGCGGCATATACGGCCTTGATATTTGGATTGACTCGCAATGCTTCACGCATGGCGAGTGCCGCTGATTCGCGAGTCCAGTCACAACGAGCTTCAAAGGTGATATGGCAATTCGGTTCTTCGTCAATCACTTTACGGAAGCCTTGTACACGGGGAAGAGGCCATGGCGCGCCTATCAACGCGATGTCTCCCTCCCGATTTAATTGTTGGAGAATATACGCGGCTGCCAACTCTCCGCCCCTCACGTTATCGCAACAAATTGTGCAGGTCGCCGGTGTACTGTCCGGTTCTGGTTCCAGACCGGCAAAAATCACGGGAATGCCAGCTTCCAGGGCTTCTTTCGACGCTAAGGCCAGTTCCGGATTGTTCCGTTCAATCGCTCCAATGATAATTGCATCGACTCCCTGGGCGATAAACCGTCTGAGTGCAATGGCCTGTTCAGAGGCTTTATGACACGGCAATAGCGTGAGATTTACCCCCAGCTCTGTCGCTCGCTGCCTGGCGGTTTGGGTCAACATCGCCCAATACGTAAAATGGAAAGAATAACTGGTTAACCCGATATGAATATCTTTTGGCTGTCCGACGTATTCTTTGTCAGCAATGCTTTCTACAAATTTTTTTCTATAGGGAACCTGGCGGCACGACCCTCGCTCTACAAGCTGCTGGTTGACTTTCAGCACGTGAATCGGTAACTCTTCATGAGGATTGTTCAAACACTCCAGGAGCACTTCCCCTGCGAGTCTGCCCATGAGCTCAGTATTCATTCTCATGGTGGTGGTTGGTGGGATAAATGGCTGCGTATAATCGAGAATATCACCAAGCGCAATGATCGAAATATCTTCAGGGACGCGGAGTTGGATGTTTTGTAACGCTGAGATAATTCGGGCCGCCAGATAATCATCATGGGCAAAAATTGCTGTGGGGGTCGGCATCCGCCTGAATAATTTTTTGAGTTCCCGTTGGAGTTCGCGAACGTTAAAGACATTGACAACCACGCGATGGGCCTCTGAGAAGACCAGCTTGGCTTCGTCTAACGCAAGTTTAAAGCCCACGAACCGATCGTTTAAGACTTTTGGCGTGTCAGGACGGTGATAATCAAAATACGCAATTTGGCGATGTCCTAATCCGGTGAGATATTTTGTGGCATCATACGCGCCGTGCAGTTCATCAATGCAGACGGAATGGAAGTGATGCTGGTAATCACTGTTATTGATAACGACCACCGGAAGACCTTGTGCCTCAAGTTGTCGGAACAATTCCGGATTCCCGTATTCCAACGAAAAGACCGCTTTGACTTTTGAGGCGGCGATTTTTTCTAAAATATCCCGCGTCTCATGATGGAGACTGACAGGGATAATCGCCGGATAATAGCGTTCTCTGGCAATAGACGATTCCAGGGGGACAATAATGCGTCTGAAAAAATTCCACACAAACCCTTTCTCTATATCCTCAAATACAAGAATGGCAATATGGTTCAAATGTTTTCTGTTGCTCGATGGTGTGGCGACAGATTTTGCATACCCGATTTTTTGGGCGGCCTCATACACTCGTTCTCGCACGTCCTGGGAAAACTGCCCTTTTTTATTTAAGACTAATGAGGCAGTGGAAATCGATACTTCAGCTTCCAGGGCAACATCTTTCAGTGTAGCATGACTCATAAAATACTTTTGACTCCATATTTTTAGGTAAGGGTTATCTGCATCTCATTCATAATTTTACTCCTGCTGGCGGAATGATATTCACTCCTTGTAGAATTGCGATGCGGCGGCAACACTGTCAAGGAAATTTTATGAAATTTTGTAAGGTTTTAGAACATTTGCAAAACTGGACAAATAAATGCTGCCTACAGGATAGGAGCAGTACAAAAGAGAGCATCGCCACGCGACGGTTTTTTCTTCTGTTTTCCCTTCGATCTCTCTTATTCTCAAAGAGAGGCAGCAATTTGTCATCCACCCGAATCAATTATCATGATGAGAATTGTTTCAGCAATAAAGCGTTGTGATATTTATTAAAATTTTATTAGTTTTTAAAAAAATACTTGACAAATTTTATGAATTAAATGCTCGTTTGATTTACAAAAATTTAATTCATTTTTACACAAACTTTTTGTAAGGGACGGTGGATTATTTTGACACACACCAGGATTATGCTTCAAATGAAGAATATCACGAAGCGGTTTACCGGGACTCTCGCAGTGGATGATGTCAGTTTTGATGCCAAAGCCGGTGAAGTTCATGCGATTATGGGAGAAAACGGGGCCGGAAAATCAACATTGATGAAAATCCTTGCTGGTTCATTCGATGATTACACAGGCCAGATATTCATCGATGGAAAAGAGGTCGCTCTCCATTCGCCAGCGATGTCTATCCAGCATGGGATCGGGATGATTTATCAGGAACTCAGCCTTGCCAGGCCGATTACGATTGCAGAAAACGTGCTGGTCGGGCGGCTGCCTGTGAAACGTGGATTTTTGCTGGATAAAAAGGCCATGATTGCAGACACCAACGCCTGCTTGGAACGTGTTGGGCTTGACCTCGATCCGATGACGCAGGTTGAAGAGATCAGCCAGCATGAGGCCCAGCTTGTCGAAATCGCCAAAGTTCTCTGGCATGATCCCTCGATTATCGTGATGGATGAGCCGACATCAGCGCTCTCCCGCGAAGAAGTTCAGCGATTGTTTGAGATTATTAACCGGTTAAAGGAGCAGGGCTTAGCCATTATTTATATCTCGCACCATTTGTCGGAAGTGTTTCAAGTAGCAGATCGGGTGACTGTGTTACGGGACGGCCGCAAGATCGCGACACACAATGTCCAGGAGGTGAACTCGGCAGACGTTGTCAAGATGATGGTCGGACACGCTCTTGAGAAGCTGTACCGTCATGCAGAACGAGGGGTGCTCCAGGAGGCCTTGCGCGTTGAAAACGTAACGCGGCATGGGTATTTCCGGAATATCAGTTTTCAGGTAGGCCAGGGAGAAATCTTAGGCATCGGCGGGTTATCCGGGGCCGGTCGAACAGAGCTGGCGCGCGCAATTGCCGGAGTGGATGCTGTTGATCAGGGACGCATGTTTCTGAATGGGACCCTTTTTCACCCGCGCAATATGTTTGACGCACTTGCGTCAGGCGTTGCCTATTTAACAGAAGACCGTAAACATGAGGGCTTGGCATTGCGGCTGTCCGTCGGGGAAAACGTGCTGTCAGCGATGATCCCTCAGCATTCGCGCTATTTTATCTATCAGCAAAAACGAGGAAAGCAAGCCTTACCACCGCTGATAAAAGAATTGCAGATCACCCCCTCCGATCCGGAAATTTTAACACTCAACCTGAGCGGGGGAAATCAGCAGAAAGTCCTGCTTGCCAAATGGCTGGTCACTGCACCACGTGTCTTGATTTTAGACGAGCCCACGCGAGGAGTGGATATCGGGGCGAAACTCATTATCCACCAGACGATTGAAAAGTTAGCGGAACAAGGCGCGGCAATTATCTTAATTTCCTCAGATCTGCCGGAATTAGTCGGGTTATCTGACCGGATTATGATTATGAGGAAAGGCTATTTTACTCAAGAAATGCAACGCATCGAATGCAGCGAGGAACGTGTCTTGCTTGCAATTAATGAAGAAGAAAGGAGTGAGTATGTCAATTGAACGATCCACGCTGCACCATGGCATGAAGGAGGCCGGGATGGGGGCACTCAATACAATTATTCACAAACTCGGCGTCTATTTCATCATACTCCTGTTGATCCTGATCGGCACGATTCTGTTTCAAAATAAGTTTTTCAGTCCAAAGAACTTTCTGAACATTATCGATTCCCTCACCACCCTGGGAATCGCCGCGATTGGCGTCGCATTTGTCACGTATTCCGGACATTATGCTGATTTATCGATCCCTACGACCATAGCCATTTCTGGAATTATTGCCATCGAGTGCCTGTCGTTTGGCATCGGCGTTTCGATTCTTGCGGGGATAAGCATCGGAATCGTCATCGGCCTGATCAATGCCTATGTGGTAGGAACATTACGGGCCAATTCGATTATCTGGACGCTGGCGCTGGCGTTTGTCACCAAAGGTTTAATGCGCTGGATTTGGCAGAATAAGGCGGTGCATCCGACGCTTAAATTTGCGATTGAAACCCATGCTGGTGAAACAAATGTTGCCGAAACCTTTATCCATCTCTACCGAATGAATGTGTGGAGCAAAATCTCTCTCCCCCTTGTTACAGCAGTCATCTTAGCGATTCTTGCGCAATTGTTGTTAACGAAAACACAATTTGGCAAACAGCTCAAAGTCACTGGCACGTCGTATGAGGTGGCGAAAATGACGGGTATCAGCGTCACGAAGGTGGTAGGAATTCCATTTATCCTCTCGTCCTTCACCGCGTCGATTGCCGGTATCTTTATTGCCTCGCTTGGGAAGATAGGGGCGTATTATCAAGGCCAGGGCTATGATTTTGATGCGGTGACGGCCGTAGTCCTTGGCGGCATGACGCTTTCTGGTGGGCGAGGGGACATTCTCGGTGTCCTCGGCGGTGTGTTTTTACTCGGGCTGCTCAAAAATATCTTAACGTTATTGGGGGTCGATACCTTTTCTCAACTCGTGATGCAAGGCATTACGATTATTGTCGTTGTCGCTGTCCATACTCATTCGTTACGGAAACTCGGGAGGGATAATGAATAAATTCAAAGTGACCAAAAAACACATAAAATTTTTCGATAACAATAGAATCTATGTGCTATTTGTGAGCGTGTTTCTCTTCATGAGTCTGTTTGCGCCGAAATTTGTCGGCCTGAGAAATTTTACCAACATCTTGCGAAGTTCCAGCATGAATGCGCTTGCCGCGATTGGATTCAGCTTCGTCTTAATCTGCGGTCAGCTTGATTTATCGATTGGCTCTGTTATCTCGTTGGGCGCGGTATTTGCCATTGGGTTCCGGCTTCAGTTCAGCGCGTTAGACCCAACGCTGGCCTGGACCCTGAGTTTTCTGATCGCCATTGCTGCCGGGGCCATCGTCGGGCTGATCAATGGCCTTCTTGTGTCAAAAGTCAAAATCACCTCTTTTATTGTGACATTAGGTTCGATGATTACGGTGCAAGGTATTATTTATATGTACACGAACATTTCGTTAAGCGCCACAAAAGAAGTTGATTTTGTTCTGGCGGATTTTCTGCGGGAGCCTTTTTTCAGGTCTGTTCGGCTTATTACGCCGAGGGTCCTGATTTCGATCCTCTGTATTGCGCTTTTTGAAATCATGCTGACACGCACGAAAGCCGGGAGAAATATCTATATGGTGGGCGGCAATGCGGAGGCCGCATGGCTGGCGGGCATCGACTATCAGAAGTACATCATTTTTGCGTATATCCTTTCCGGGTTTTTATCAGCTCTGGCAGGCTCTCTCGGTGCGATGGAGATGAGTGCTGCGCCGACTGATTTTGGGGTCAATTCCTTGATGATTGTTCTTTCGGCGGTCATTATCGGCGGTACCTCCATGGCAGGAGGGAAAGGGAGCGCCTTAAAAAGCGCTGTGGCCGTGTTGATGCTGGAAACGTTGTTTAATGGGTTAAACAGGTTTAAGGTCGGGACGGAAGTTAAAATATTCGTGAGCGGGGTCATTTTTGCCTCAGTCATTTTGTATGAAGCTTATGCGTTGTATAAGCATGAAAAGACCAAAGGGCAACGTGCTGAATTGATGGAGAATACCCACTGAAAAGCTGGGAATGAATAACCGGGAATGCGTGTATGCGCCCAAGCAATATGCCAGGGGAGGGGATGCCCGAAACAAAAAGAACACGGAGAAAACAGTCTTATATAACAACTCATGTCATGTGTACACAGATGTCTGTCAATGTAGCGATTCTGCTGAGAAGCGTCTCTCCGGGTACGTCGGAGCTTCAGCAAGAATCCCCAAACAGAAGGAGAAAGACAGTATGAAAAAGTTATCCATAGCTTTCGTTGCCGTCGCAATGATGTTTGCTTCGCTGTCAGGTTTTGCGCAAGATGTCGATTTATCTGCTTTAAAATCAGGAGACGGACAGCCTTTACTGGTAAAGATGGAAGCGAAACAAATCCCGGAACGTCCGGAAAATCCTGAAGCATTACCGATGGAAGCTCCGTTTCACTGGTACGATATGGAGTACCTGGGTTGGGGGGCGGAGTCGGAAAAGGTGAATGTCCCGGCGCGGCCAGAAGGCGGAGCAAAAGGGAAAAGCCTCATTTATATCATCAATGGGGATCATCCCTATCTGACAGCCCTGTCTCATGGTGCGCAGATGGTGGCAGATGCGTATGGAATGGAGCTTACGGTGCTTTCACCGAATTTTGATATTGCCGTGCAGAACCAAATGTTAGATGAAGCGATTGTCGAAGAGCCGGATATGATCATTTTGATTCCCCTTGATGCAAAAGTCGCTGTGCAACAGGTGCGAAAAGTCAATCAGGCAGGCATCCCAATTTTGTTGAGTAACATGCTCCCGGAAGCCGATGCCATGAAATATGTGATCGGCTGGACCGGGCCAGATGATTGGGGGCAGTTCAGGATGTTAACGAGAGTCTTCGCTGATAAAATGGGGAAAAAAGGAGGCGTGGCGTTCTTGCAGCACGTTCCTGGAGGCTCGCCATATTTTGCCAGATGTTGGGGGCCCATCTCGGAGCTTTCAGTGTATGCTCCAGATGTCAAGGTGCTGGACATGCAAGCGCCTGGTTTTAAGGCTGAAGAATCGATGCGAGTGGTTTCAGATTGGATTACGCGTTTTGGCGACGAACTCACTGGCATCATTGCTGCGGACGATTCCGCGCAGGCTGTGGGCGCGATTGAGGCTGTTCAAAAAGCCGGGAGAACAGATATTGTGATCGCTGCTGCCGGGAACTGTCAGGTTGGCATGGAAAACATCAAAGCCGACGAAATGTATGCCGAAACCTATCAAAATCCTGAACAAGATGGCGCTGTGGCCGTAAAAACCGCTGCCGATTGGTTTAATGGCAAGGAACTCCCGCCGGTGGTCTATATGCCGAAACAGATTCTCACGCCGGAAAATGTAGGAAACTTTATGCCGGGGGCGTGGTAAACATGTACGGAGCAGAGTGCTTCTGCCGATCACAGTAATCTCTTCAAGTCGGATCAGAGGCAGAAGACCCGCTCTCATCTGTCATCCCAAATCACGAAGGTGTTCTCAGGGAACACCTTCCTCTCCAGGAGGAAAGGGCTATGGAACGACATGGTTCAGTGATCCGTGTCAAGCCGGACAAATTCGAAGAATACAAAAAATATCATGCGGCGGTCTGGCCGGAGATTCTGAAGATGATTTCGCAGTGTAATATTACCAATTATTCGATCTACCATAAAGATGGCTATCTTTTCAGTTATTTTGAATATGTCGGTGATGACTTTGCGTCTGATATGGAAAAAATGGCGGCAGACCCGAAAACCCAGAAATGGTGGGACATGATGATGCCGATGCAGGAACCACTCGCTACTCGCGCTGAAGGGGAATGGTGGGCAGAGATGGAAGAGGTTTTTCATGTAGATTCATAACTCACTTTACGCAGGACTGATGCTCTGCCCACATTTTTTCCACCACGTGTTGAACACGTGACTATGTTGACCAAGCCCGATCAATCAGGCTGGCCGGGCAGGAGCCTGTTTTAAGAGGCTTGGTTAAACTTAGCCTCGCCATTCGGCGTGGCGGGGATTGCACAGCCCGATATGTTGTGGGCAGAGCGTCAGTGATGACAGAGGAGGACGTGTGCCCTGCATAAGGTGAGTTCATGAGTTGGATAATTGCACGCGCAGTGTTGTGCGAAGACGCACAAAGAAAATCGTCATGAGAAATCGCATCGGAATCTCTGGCAGCGTTCGTTCAATATTGCGTGAGTAGAGGGTTATCATTCTATTTTTTCTTCACGTTGTTTCGTGGAAACTGGCGGTTATATCATTCTAAAGGGGGCTTGACTATGTTGCACGACCCTGGGAGTTATACTCCCCCTCCTGATTATCAGGAGATTAATCTCTCTGAGTACGAACGAGATGTGCTGAAGGGACTCGCCGGAAAAATTGCTGAGATTGCCGTAGACCCGGTTCAGGTCGAAAACGCTGATCTGTGGGCAAAGCTGAATGATCTGCAATCTGAACGGCCAATGGTGTGGATCAATGAGATTCCCTGGCATGAAATGAATGTGGATGACGAATTGACCCTGCAATGTCAGACTCCCTGGGCCAGAGAGTTTGAAATGAATTTACGGCGAACCATCTATCAGTGGAAACACATGCCCGGGGATATGGTTATCAACAATTTTCTGGAATGCCCTCTGGCAATTTATAGTACAGATTTTGGGGTTGTCGAAGATGTTGATGTTATCAAAACCGATGAAAACAACGATATAGTTTCGCGCCATTTCAATATCCAGATCAAGGAATCTGAAGATATTGCCAAAATCCAAATGCCGAAAATCACGCATTATGAAAAGGTTACCGATCTTCTGTATGAGACCATGTGCGATTTATTTCACAACATTATTGCGGTCAAAAAAACCGGGCAGACGCATATCTGGTTTACTCCCTGGGATTATCTGATCCGCTGGTGGGGCATTCAGGAGGCGATGGTTGATCTGATTGAACGCCCGCAAATGGTGCATGATGGCGTGGAGCGGATGGTGCAAGCCTGGATGGTTGAACTTGATCAATTTGAAGAACAGAACCTCCTCTCGCTGGATTGCAATAATACGCGCGTTGGCTCTGGCGGGTATGGTTATACCTCGGAGTTGCCGGGGGACGATTTTGATCCCCGCTGGGTTCGTCCTAAAAACATGTGGGGGTGTTCAAACGCCCAAATCTTTTCAGATGTTTCCCCTGCAATGCACTGGGAGTTTGCCATTGAGCATGATCTGAAATGGCTGGAACGCTGGGGGTTGACCTATTACGGTTGTTGCGAACCGCTTGATCGCAAATTCAAGTTGCTTCGGAAAATTCCGAACTTACGCAAGATTTCTATCAGCCCCTGGTGTCGTTTCGGGCGAGTTGTGAAAGAGGCCGGGCCGGATTATGTGTTAAGTGTGAAACCAAACCCGGCAGTCTTTGCAGGGGATGTCTGGCAACCGGAAGAGGCTCGGGCGGCGATCCAGGACGTTTTGGATGCAAGCGATGGCCAATGCCATCTCGAATTTATTATGAAAGATATTTCAACGGTGCGATATGAACCGCAACGATTGTGGGACTGGGAATCGCTCACGATGGAAATTATCCGGGAGTACTTCGGATAAATGAGAAGGAGAGAGAGTATGGAAAGAAGCACCAATTGCTTGGCCAAATTAGATCGCATGAATAAGACCTTGCGCCATGAAGAAGCCGATCGTGTCCCGGTCAGCGATTTTTTCTGGGGCGGGTTCCTGGAACGCTGGCGGAAGGAAAGGAATTTACCTGCCGATACGGATATTTACACCTATTATGATCTCGATTGGATCGTAACCGTGCCGAATATGGACCCTCACATCAAAGATTTTGAAATTCTCAAAGAAAACGAGGAGGAAGTGGTGGTGCGGACAGGGTTTGAAGCGGTTCTGCGCAAAAAATTTGAGGACCCAATGCCGGCATTTCTGGAATTTGAGACCAATACGATTGAAAAAATGAACGCGTTTCAGTTTGACAATCCCTGGGATGACCGCCGATTTTTCAGCGGTGGCGACAACCAGATTGCCGGAGTTGGTGACAGTTTTATCCGTAATCTTCCGCCCTGGGTTGAAACGGTTAAATCCATCTCCCCCAATTTTCCGGTGTATGGCAGCATTTGTGAAGGCCATGAAACCTTGTGGCGTATTATCGGTTCGGAAAACACGCTGATGTGGATCGGATTATATCCTGACGAATTAGGACGGTTCATCGAGCGCCTGGGAGAATTTATGATCGAGTTGACCAAAGCCCAGGTTCAGGCAGCGGACGGCTTATTGGATGGTATGGTGATCTGGGGGGATGTGGCTTACGTCAAAGACCTGATGTTTTCCCCCCGCTTTTGGCGCAAATATTTCAAGCCAATTGTCAGGGAGATGGTTCAGGTCTGCCACGACCATAACCTGCCCGTTATTTATCATGGATGCGGAAACGTCAAACGTATCTTTCAGGATTTTATCGAAATCAACGTGGATGCCTACAACCCACTTGAGGCCAAAGCCGGTCTGGATGTTGTGGAATTGCGGCAGGAATACGGGCATGATATCGGCTTCTGCGGAAATATGAATGCCCTTGACTGGGCCTTAAAAGGGCAGGATGAACTAAAGGCGATTGTGTTGCGCAAGCTGAATGCTGCCAAAGGCGGGGGCTACATCTTCCAGTCCGATCACTCGATACCGACCAATGTGTCTGCCGACAATTATGAATATGTCATCAATCTCGTTCGGGAATATGGGCAATACCCGCTTCAGCTTGGCGACTATGATCTTCCTGCATTGAGTTAACACGTGTGACCATCCGGATCGCCGGCAGTTCGTTGATCTGTGTCTCAAGCAGGAACCGAGGCGATCCGGCCTGCCGATATTCTGACGAGATCAAGGGCCGGTTGTTTTTTTGGTACTGTCGGTCTGGCGCAGAATAGGGGGGCAGTTTTTATATCTTTCCGTCCGGGTTCCTGGTCGTAAACAGGTCTGTTCTAAATAATCAGCCAGGGAAATAATATCATCCAGCTTAAACCGGGGAGCACCGGTTTCAATATCCAGGTTGTCCGTGACCGTCGCAAGCAAGGTCGGCTCGCTCTGGAAGAGGGGATGGGGATGAACAGATGCCCGAAACACTTCCACTTTAGGATAGCTTCCTGTCTTATAGCCTTCAGCAAGCACAATATCTACATCGTAAAAAAATCGTTCTTTCATCACGGCGAGAGACATCTCAAGGTGTGTCTTTTTGACCAGGGCGAGTTTATCGGGTGACGCAATTATGACGGTTTCGGCCCCGGCTCTGGCGTGGCGCCAGCTATCTTTCCCTTTTTGATCAACGTCAAAATCGTGCAAATGGTGTTTGACGGTTCCGACGCGATAGCCTCTCCGCCTCAATTCCGGGATGAGTTTTTCGAGTAACGTTGTTTTTCCACTGCCAGATTTTCCGACAATCGTGACAAGGACGGGGGGACTGTATTGCTCCATAATTGCTCCTTTCTGAACGGTGTCAGGTTGTGGTCGGATTGCCCTACCAGCGATCCCTGGAGACATCTCTTCGGATTTTAGTTGACTCGCGGAACATTCGTGAACGCGACAACGCCATTCTTGTCCACATAGCGGTAGATTGATTGACTGGTGGTGCTTGTATATGCCGAACGGCCGAGGTACAGGGCTTTGACCTTTTTGACATATTTCCGGGTCTCACGATAAGGCGGTACTTTATTGCCAGAGCGGCGGACAGCTTCTTCACCGGCATTATACCCGGCTAACACCAGATCAAGATTATGTTCGCCAAACTCATCAAATAAATAGCACAAATATTTAATTCCTCCGGTAATGTTTTCCTCTGGATCAAAGGCATCGGTCACGCCAAATCGCTTTGCCGTCCCGGGCATAAGCTGCATCAACCCCTTCGCCCCCTTTGGCGATACTGCCCGGCGGTTGTAATTGGATTCGACTTTGATAATCGCTTTCACCAATTCGGGGCTTATCTGATATTTTCTGGCAATTTTATGAATGGTATCCACGTAGGGAATACGGCTGCGGCTCGATTTTGATGGAAGCGTGATCACCCGCGTCTTGTTGGAGGGAAGAGTTGCC
>Ga0256845_1002585_pt1 | contig 12959 bp, 6 predicted proteins | sample RiftiametaG_FD_189101 | JGI IMG/M metagenome (GOLD analysis project Ga0256845, IMG submission 189101) | Tube worm associated microbial communities from hydrothermal vent at the East Pacific Rise, Pacific Ocean - Riftia | ecosystem: Host-associated > Annelida > Integument > Unclassified ... | reverse complement strand
GACCTTCTGGATGCCGGCATCACCGACATTCCGGTTCTGGACATCGACAACATCAATGTTGGCCCCTACATCCGCAACACTTTGGCTGTAGACAAAAACATGGGCCGCGACACCGCGCTGATGGACATCTACCGCGTGATGCGCCCCGGCGAGCCACCCACCGTTGAATCCGCATCGGCCCTGTTCGATACGCTGTTCTTTGATAGCGAGCGGTACGACCTGTCTGCCGTTGGTCGCGTGAAAATGAACATGCGTCTGGCACTGGATGCCGAAGACACGCAGCGCACCCTGCGCCGCGAAGACATCATTGCCTGTATCAAGGCTCTGGTCGAGCTGCGCGACGGCAAGGGTCAGGTCGATGATATTGACCACCTTGGCAACCGTCGCGTTCGTTCCGTTGGCGAATTGATGGAAAACCAGTACCGCGTCGGTCTGCTGCGCATGGAGCGCGCGATCAAAGAGCGTATGTCGTCGGTCGAAATCGACACGGTGATGCCGCAAGACCTGATCAATGCCAAACCGGCAGCGGCAGCGGTTCGCGAATTCTTCGGCTCATCCCAGCTGTCGCAGTTCATGGACCAAACCAACCCGCTGTCCGAGGTGACGCACAAACGCCGCCTGTCAGCACTTGGGCCGGGTGGTCTGACCCGCGAACGTGCCGGCTTTGAGGTGCGCGATGTGCATCCAACCCACTATGGCCGCATGTGTCCGATTGAAACGCCCGAGGGTCCGAACATTGGTCTGATCAACAGTTTGGCGACATTCGCGCGGGTGAACAAATACGGCTTTATTGAAACGCCGTATCGAAAGGTTGTGGATGGCCATGTGACGGATGATGTATCCTACATGTCTGCCACCGAAGAAATGCGCCATACCGTGGCGCAAGCCAACGCGCATCTGGATAAAGACGGCAATTTTGAAAACGATCTGGTGTCCAGCCGCAAATCCGGCGACTACCTGCTCAGCCCGCGTGAAAACGTGGACCTGATCGACGTTAGCCCGAAACAGCTGGTGTCGGTTGCGGCCTCGCTGATCCCGTTCCTTGAAAACGATGACGCCAACCGCGCTCTGATGGGCTCGAACATGATGCGTCAGGCTGTGCCGCTGCTGCGGGCCGAAGCGCCTTTGGTTGGCACAGGGATCGAAGAAGTCGTTGCACGCGATTCGGGTGCTGCCATCATGGCCCGTCGTGGTGGTGTGATTGACCAGGTTGACGCAAACCGCATCGTTATCCGCGCGACCGAAGATCTGGAAATCGGTGATCCGGGTGTGGATATTTACCGTCTGCGTAAATTCCAGCGGTCCAACCAGAACACCTGTATCAACCAGCGCCCGCTGATCAAAGTGGGTGACAAGGTTGGCAAAGGCGAAGTGATTGCCGATGGCCCGTCCACCGATCTGGGCGAACTGGCACTGGGCAAGAACATCATGGTCGCGTTTATGCCGTGGAATGGCTACAACTATGAGGACTCGATCCTGATTTCCGAACGCATTGTTCGTGATGACGTGTTCACCTCGGTTCACATCGAGGAATTCGAAGTCGCCGCGCGTGATACCAAGCTAGGCCCCGAGGAAATTACCCGCGACATCCCGAACGTTGGCGAAGAAGCCCTGCGTAATCTGGACGAAGCCGGTATCGTTTACATTGGCGCCGAAGTTCAGCCGGGCGATATTCTGGTTGGTAAAATCACCCCCAAGGGCGAAAGCCCGATGACACCCGAAGAAAAACTTCTGCGGGCCATCTTTGGTGAAAAAGCATCGGACGTTCGCGATACATCTCTGCGGGTTAAACCCGGTGATTTCGGCACGATCGTCGAGGTTCGCGTGTTTAACCGCCACGGTGTAGAAAAAGACGAACGCGCCCTGCAGATCGAGCGGGAAGAGGTTGAGAGCCTTGCCCGCGATCGTGACGATGAATTGGGCATTCTGGACCGCAACACTTATGCGCGCCTGAAAGGCATGATTTTGGGCAAAGTGGCTGTGAAAGGCCCCAAAGGCGTAAAACCCAAGTCGGAAATCACCGAAGAGCTGTTGGACATGCTGTCCAAGGGTCAGTGGTGGCAACTGGCACTGGGCGACGAAAAAGACGCCGCCGAGGTTGAAGCCCTGAACGAGCAATACGAGGCGCAAAAACGCGTGTTGGATGCCCGTTTTGAAGACAAGGTCGAAAAGGTTCGCCGTGGCGATGATCTGCCTCCGGGTGTGATGAAAATGGTCAAGGTGTTCATCGCGGTCAAGCGCAAGCTACAGCCGGGTGATAAAATGGCCGGTCGCCACGGGAACAAGGGTGTTATTTCCCGCGTTGTTCCTATGGAGGACATGCCGTTCCTTGCCGATGGGACACCGGTTGATTTCTGTCTGAACCCGCTGGGTGTGCCTTCGCGTATGAACGTTGGGCAGATTTTGGAAACGCACATGGGTTGGGCCGCACGCGGTCTGGGTCTGGAAATTGACGAGGCGCTGCAAGGCTATCGTCGGTCCGGTGATCTGACGCCTGTGCGTGATGCGATGAAAGTTGCCTATGGCGATGATGTCTATGACGAGGGCATCAAAGACATGGACGATGACCAGCTGGTCACAGCGGCTAGCAACGTTACGAATGGTGTGCCGATTGCTACGCCAGTTTTCGATGGTGCCAAAGAAGAAGACGTTAACGATGCGTTGAAACGCGCGGGCTTTAGCACTTCGGGTCAGTCGATCCTTTATGACGGCCGCACAGGCGAGCAGTTCGCGCGCCCTGTTACGGTTGGCATGAAGTACCTGCTGAAACTGCATCACCTTGTGGATGACAAAATTCACGCGCGCTCGACCGGTCCTTACAGCCTTGTCACGCAGCAGCCTCTGGGTGGTAAAGCCCAGTTCGGCGGTCAGCGTTTCGGGGAAATGGAAGTCTGGGCACTGGAAGCATATGGTGCGGCGTATACGCTGCAGGAAATGCTGACAGTCAAGTCGGATGACGTTGCAGGCCGGACCAAAGTTTACGAAAGCATCGTCAAAGGCGAAGATAACTTCGAAGCCGGCGTGCCCGAAAGCTTTAACGTGCTGGTAAAAGAGGTCCGCGGTTTGGGCCTGAACATGGAACTCCTGGATGCGGAGGGTGAGGATTAAGGGGCCAACACCCCAATCCCCCCACCCATCTGCAACCCAATTTGAGGTATCAAAATGAACCAGGAACTGACAAACAACCCGTTTAACCCGCTGACACCCCCCAAGGTGTTTGACGAGATCAAGGTATCGCTGGCATCGCCGGAACGTATCCTTTCGTGGTCTTTCGGGGAAATCAAGAAACCCGAAACCATCAACTATCGCACGTTCAAACCCGAACGCGACGGTCTGTTCTGCGCGCGTATCTTTGGCCCGATCAAAGATTACGAATGTCTGTGCGGTAAATATAAACGCATGAAATATCGCGGCGTTGTCTGCGAGAAATGCGGTGTCGAAGTAACGCTGCAAAAAGTGCGCCGCGAACGTATGGGCCACATCGAACTGGCCGCACCCGTTGCCCACATCTGGTTTCTAAAATCGCTGCCATCGCGCATCGGCCTGATGCTGGATATGACTCTGCGTGATCTGGAACGTATCCTGTACTTCGAAAACTATGTGGTGATCGAACCCGGCCTGACCGACCTGCAATATGGTCAGTTGATGTCGGAAGAAGAGCACATGGATGCGCAAGATGCCTATGGCATGGACGCCTTCACTGCGGGCATTGGTGCCGAAGCCATCCGCGAAATGCTGAGCCAGATTGATCTGGAAGGCGAAGCCGAAGCCCTGCGTGCCGATCTGGCCGTGGCCACCGGCGAACTGAAGCCTAAAAAGATCATCAAGCGTCTGAAAATCGTCGAGGCCTTCCTTGAATCCGGCAACCGTCCGGAATGGATGATCATGACCGTTGTGCCTGTGATCCCGCCCGAGTTGCGCCCGCTGGTGCCGCTGGATGGTGGCCGTTTCGCGACATCCGATCTGAACGATCTGTATCGCCGCGTGATCAACCGGAACAACCGTCTGAAACGTCTGATCGAACTGCGTGCGCCCGATATCATCGTGCGTAACGAAAAACGTATGTTGCAGGAATCCGTCGATGCACTGTTTGACAACGGCCGCCGTGGCCGCGTGATTACAGGGGCCAACAAACGCCCGCTGAAATCGCTGTCGGATATGCTGAAAGGGAAACAGGGCCGGTTCCGTCAGAACCTTTTGGGTAAACGCGTCGATTTCTCGGGTCGTTCGGTGATTGTGACCGGGCCGGAGTTGAAGCTGCACCAATGTGGTCTGCCCAAAAAGATGGCGCTGGAGCTGTTCAAGCCGTTCATCTATTCGCGGCTTGAGGCCAAAGGTATGTCCTCGACCGTGAAGCAGGCGAAAAAGCTGGTTGAAAAGGAACGCCCCGAGGTTTGGGATATTCTGGACGAAGTGATCCGCGAACACCCTGTCATGTTGAACCGTGCGCCAACGCTGCACCGTTTGGGCATTCAGGCGTTTGAACCCGTGCTGATCGAAGGTAAGGCCATTCAGCTGCACCCGCTGGTTTGTTCCGCGTTTAACGCCGATTTTGACGGTGACCAGATGGCGGTCCACGTTCCACTTTCGCTGGAAGCCCAGTTGGAAGCGCGCGTGCTGATGATGTCGACCAACAACGTGTTGTCCCCTGCCAACGGTGCGCCGATTATCGTGCCATCGCAGGATATGATCCTTGGCCTTTACTATGTCACGATGGAACGCCAGGGCATGAAAGGCGAAGGCATGATCTTTGCCAGCGTCGAAGAAGTGCAACACGCGCTGGATGCGGGCGAAGTTCACCTGCACTCGAAAATTACCGCACGGATCAAGCAGATTGATAATGAGGGCAACGAAGTGTTGAAGCGCTTTGAAACCACACCGGGCCGGATGCGTTTGGGGGCCTTGCTGCCGCTGAACGTCAAGGCGCCGTTCGATCTGGTCAACCGTCTGCTGCGTAAGAAAGAAGTGCAGCAGGTGATTGATACGGTTTACCGTTACTGCGGCCAGAAAGAGTCGGTTATTTTCTGTGACCAGATCATGACTGTAGGTTTCCGCGAAGCATTCAAGGCCGGTATTTCGTTTGGTAAAGACGACATGCTGATCCCCGATAATAAATGGGAAATCGTCAATGGCGTTCGCGATCAGGTTAAAGAGTTTGAGCAGCAGTATATGGACGGTCTGATTACACAGGGCGAAAAATACAACAAAGCTGTTGATGCCTGGTCTAAATGTTCCGACGAAGTTGCGGATGCGATGATGAGTGAAATGTCGGCCATGCGCGTGGATGACGCGGGTGCCGAGATGGAGCCGAACAGCGTTTACATGATGGCCCACTCGGGCGCGCGTGGTTCCCCCGCGCAGATGAAACAGCTGGGCGGTATGCGCGGTCTGATGGCCAAACCTTCGGGCGAGATTATCGAAACGCCGATTATCTCGAACTTTAAAGAAGGCCTGACGGTGCTTGAGTACTTCAACTCGACCCACGGTGCACGTAAAGGTCTGGCCGATACGGCACTTAAAACGGCGAACTCGGGTTATCTGACCCGTCGTCTGGTTGACGTTGCGCAGGACTGTATTGTGCGGATGCACGATTGTGGCACTGAAAAATCGATCACCGCATCGGCTGCTGTGAATGATGGCGAAGTGGTTGCATCCCTGTCCGAACGTGTTCTGGGCCGAATTGCCGCTGAAGACATTCTGGTTCCGGGCACCGACGAAGTGATCGTTCGCAAGAACGAGCTGATCGACGAGCATATGGCAGACCGGATCGAAAAAGCCGATCTGGCCTCGATCCGCATGCGTTCACCGCTGACGTGTGAAGCGGAAGAGGGCGTATGTGCGGCCTGTTACGGTCGTGACCTTGCCCGCGGCACCCTGGTGAACCAGGGCGAAGCGGTCGGGATTATCGCGGCGCAGTCGATTGGCGAGCCTGGCACACAGCTGACAATGCGGACGTTCCACATTGGCGGCATTGCGCAGGGTGGCCAACAGTCGTTCCAGGAAGCATCGCAAGCCGGCACAGTCGGTTACAAAAACGCCAACCTGCTGAAAAACGCTGCCGGTGACATGATCGTCATGGGCCGCAGTATGCAGATGGTGATCACTGACGAAAACGGTCAAGAGCGTGCGCATCACAAGCTGTCTTACGGCTCGAAGGTGCATGTGAAAGAAGGCCAAAAGGTCAATCGCGGCGACAAGCTGTATGAATGGGATCCATACACCCTGCCGATCATCACCGAAAAAGCAGGTACCGTGAAATACGTCGATCTGGTTGCCGGTGTTGCGGTTCGCGAAGAAACCGATGATGCCACAGGTATGACCCAGAAGATCGTTGTTGATTGGCGCACCGCGCCCAAAGGCAACGAGCTGAAGCCGGAAATCATTATTCTGGACAAGAAAGGCGAAGCCGTGACTAACGCTGCCGGTCACCCGATGACCTATGCAATGTCGGTGGATGCCATTCTGTCGGTCGAAGACGGTGACGAAGTCAAAGCCGGTGACGTTATCGCGCGTATCCCGCGCGAAGGTGCGAAAACCAAAGACATCACCGGTGGTCTGCCGCGTGTTGCCGAACTGTTCGAAGCCCGTCGTCCCAAAGACCACGCGATCATCGCTGAGATTGATGGTTACGTGCGTTATGGCCGCGACTACAAGAACAAGCGCCGCATCTCGATCGAACCAGCCGATGATACGATGGAGCCCGTCGAATACATGGTGCCCAAAGGCAAGCACATTCCTGTGGCTGAGGGCGACTTCATCCAGAAGGGTGAATACATCATGGACGGCAACCCGGCCCCGCACGATATTCTTGCGGTTATGGGTGTCGAGGCATTGGCCAACTACATGGTGGACGAGGTTCAGGATGTTTACCGTCTGCAAGGCGTGAAGATCAACGACAAGCACATCGAAGTGATCGTGCGCCAGATGTTGCAGAAATGGGAAATCCAGGACAGCGGCGAAACCACGTTGCTGAAAGGCGAACACGTCGACAAGGCCGAGTTTGACGCCGCGAACGAAAAGGCAAAAGCCAAAGGCGTTCGCGAAGCCAAAGGCGAGCCGATCCTGCTGGGGATCACCAAGGCATCGTTGCAAACCCGCTCGTTCATCTCGGCGGCCTCGTTCCAGGAAACCACGCGGGTTCTGACCGAAGCATCGGTTCAGGGTAAACGTGACAAACTGGTTGGCCTGAAAGAGAACGTGATCGTTGGCCGTCTGATTCCTGCCGGTACTGGCGGGGCGACGATGCAGACACGTAAAATCGCACAGGACCGCGATAATGTGGTGATCGAAGCCCGCCGCAAAGAAGCCGAAGCCGCTGCCGCACTGGCCGCGCCGACGCAAGACATTGGCGGCGGTGCCGACGTTGTTGACGATGATAACGTGTTTGATAGCGGGCTGGTGGATACACCGGAAAGCCGCGAGTAAACACGCAGCTTGTAGAATTAAACGGGCCCCTGCATGAAAGTGCGGGGGCCTTTTGCTTTGGGGATGCCCAGCGGAAAATTCCCCGCTAGGGTGCCGGTGGGCGGCCTGATATTTCGGGGCGGCTGCAATTCTGACATGAAAGACGACAGGTGATGCGGGCACTCTCGGACAACATGCGCGGTGCGCTTTTGATGATGGCCAGCATGGCGGCCTTTGTCTTTAACGATGCCTGCATGAAAGTGGTACTAGAGGATCTGCCGCTGTTTCAGGCCATCCTGCTGCGCGGTGTGGCGACGGTGGTGTTTATGGTGCTGGTGTCGCGCTGGTTGGGCGGGCTGGATTTTCGCCTGCCGCGGCGGGACTGGTTTTTGGTTGCTTTGCGGACAATGGCGGACGTCGGGGCGACCTATTTCTTTATCACAGCACTGCGCGAAATGCCGATTGCCAATATTACCGCCATTTTGCAGGTGTTGCCATTAACCGTCACCCTGACCGGTGCCCTGCTGTTTGGCGAGCCTCTGGGCTGGCGGCGGCTGGTGGCGATTATGATCGGGTTCGTCGGGGTGATAATTATTGTACGACCCGGTGTGGAGGGTTTTAACAGCTACGCGATTTATGCGTTGGTAACTGTGGGCTTTGTCACCGTCCGTGATCTGTGCGCGCGGCGGCTGTCACCAGAAGTTTCCTCGGTTACGATTGCGTTGATTGGCGCGATTGGTGTTGTCAGTTTTGCCGCTATCGGATCAGTGGGCAGCGACTGGGTGCCGGTAAGCGGCAGGTCCGCCGCGTTGCTGGCCGGGGCGACGTTTTTTATCATTGGTGGCTATTTATTCAGCGTGATGACCATGCGACTGGGTGAAATCAGTTTCATTGCACCGTTCCGCTATACCAGTCTGTTATGGGCGTTGCTGCTGGGATTTGTAGTGTTTGGTGACTGGCCTGATGCGGTGACCATGTTGGGTATTGCCATTGTGGTCGCGATGGGGGCGTTTACCTTTTATCGCGAGCGCCAGATCGCAAAGGCCAAAGCCAACCGCGTTTCTGTTTTCGTTAACGCACCTTAATGTCGGGGCAGTTTTTGCGCCATATCCCTGTGAAATGCGTACCGTGTGTCACTGGCCGGATTGTCACCACGTTTTTTGCACATATCGGCAACGTAATCGGCGCAACACAGATGATGTAGCCGCATCACACCGGAGATCTGGCACAACCGGTCGTATTCCTTGTCAAACCGTTTGCGATAGGCCAGCACGGCAAGGTTTTCGACCTCGTTGCGATCCAGGGTTCTCTGGAAAGTATCAGTATAGCGGTCAGCGAAATCCGAGGCGGCGGGGCGGCCCCTTTTGTAGTTGAATTCTTCAAAACTGCGGACGGCGTAATGGTGGACTTCGGCGATGCGGTGTAGTTTGCGATCTTGGGGAACGGCGTTTTGCGGGTGTTTGTTCGGGTGGAATTCGTCAAAGCGTGACCCGTCACTTAGCGCCCAGTAATTTGCGCCCTCCCCCCATGTTCCCTTGCCACGCCAACTGCTGGTGCAATGCGAATTTAGTCGCTCGTACAGGCGGGGGCGGCGCACAAAGCTTTTGATCACACTGTTGCGTTTGAAACCGGGCTCGCTGGAATAGGTAAAGCGGCGATGGACAAGGGTGTCCTGCCATTTCCTATGACCAGCGCTGCCAAACAAGCGCCAGTTGATTGCCATTGCGGCGAAGGGCGTATCGCCATTGTCCAGCAACGCGCCAATGCTGCCGTCGCCTTTGTGGATTACCAGAAATTCGTCTATATCGCAGGTGAACATCCAGTCCGCCTGTTTGACCAGCGGATTTCGGCGGGCGATATGATAGGCTTCGGCTTGCGGGCTGTGGCCCGCGCGCGGTTCGTGGCGCTTGGCAGAAACCTCGCCCACACGGTCCAGCAGGCGCAGTAATTGCGGCGAATGATCGGTGCAGTCATTGTGCAGGATCAGGATGTTTTCGAATCCCAACATCTTTTGCCACGCGACCCATTCCAGAATGAACGGACCCTCGTTGCGCATCGCGGTAAGTACCAGACTGCCCTGCATGAATTCCCTTGCCCCGTGGATCGCTTGCGGTCATGTAATATGCCTGATTGCCATGCGTCAAACAGATTGGCCAATGTTGACCGGCACCTGTTGACACGCGCTGCGACTCCCCATATACGGCGACCACTTGGGCAGGGTGTATTCCCTTTATGCCCGACTCAGAACTAGTAGTGGTCAAGATCCGGGCTGGCGCTCCGATCCTCTGGTACCCGCCATATCGTTCCTGAAATTGGGGGCGCATGTGGCTTTTGCGCTGTGCGGGCATACGGTCCGCGTGAAATTTTTAATGTGTTGCAACACGGGGATAGACCGGAATGCCAACGATACAACAGCTGATCCGCAAACCACGGCAGCCTAAAGTAAAACGCTCGAAATCGCTGCATATGCAGGGGTGTCCGCAAAAACGCGGCGTCTGCACGCGCGTTTACACAACGACACCAAAAAAGCCGAACTCCGCTATGCGGAAAGTTGCGAAGGTTCGCCTGACCAACGGCTTTGAGGTAATCAGCTACATCCCGGGCGAAAGCCACAACCTTCAGGAACACTCGGTGGTTCTGATTCGTGGCGGCCGTGTAAAAGACCTTCCGGGTGTCCGTTACCACATCCTGCGTGGTGTTCTGGATACCCAGGGCGTCAAAGACCGTAAACAACGCCGCTCGAAATACGGCGCGAAAAAGCCGAAATAAGGAGAGAGCGAGATGTCACGTCGCCACGCTGCAGAAAAACGCGAAATCTTGCCGGACGCCAAATTTGGCGACCGCATTCTTTCGAAATTTATGAATAACCTGATGATCGACGGCAAAAAGTCTGCCGCCGAGCGCATCGTTTACAACGCCTTTGACCGCGTTGAAGAAAAACTCAAGCGCGCCCCTGTCGAGGTCTTCCACGAAGCGCTCGACAACATCAAACCGTCGGTCGAGGTTCGTTCGCGCCGGGTTGGTGGTGCAACCTATCAGGTGCCTGTCGAGGTTCGCCCCGAGCGCCGCGAAGCGCTGGCGATCCGTTGGTTGATCATCGCTGCCCGCAAGCGCAACGAGAACACAATGGTAGAGCGTCTGGCAGGCGAATTGATGGACGCGGTTTCCAGCCGCGGTACAGCCGTCAAAAAACGCGAAGACACCCACAAAATGGCCGAAGCGAACAAAGCTTTCAGCCATTACCGCTGGTAACACTTTAAGGTTAGGCCCGAGAAAATGGCACGCGAATATCCACTAGACCGATACCGCAACTTCGGCATCATGGCGCACATTGATGCAGGTAAAACCACCTGCACCGAGCGGATTCTGTATTACACTGGGAAATCTCACAACATTGGCGAGGTGCACGATGGCGCCGCGACTATGGACTGGATGGAGCAGGAGCAGGAGCGTGGTATTACCATTACGTCGGCCGCGACGACCACTTTCTGGGCGCGCACCACGGATGGCAAAGCAGATGAGTCCGAAAAACACCGGATGAACATCATCGACACGCCTGGCCACGTTGACTTTACCATTGAAGTCGAGCGTTCGCTGGCGGTTCTGGATGGTGCGATTGCGCTGCTGGATGCCAACGCGGGTGTTGAGCCACAAACAGAAACTGTTTGGCGTCAGGCAGACCGCTACAAGGTTCCGCGGATTGTGTTCGTCAACAAGATGGACAAAATCGGCGCCAACTTTGAAAACTGCGTTCGCATGATCGAAGACCGCACAGGTGCTACGCCTTGTCCGGTTCAGTTCCCGATTGGTGCTGAAACCGAACTGGAAGGCATTGTTGATCTGATCACCATGCAAGAATGGGTTTGGGTCGGAGAGGACCTTGGTGCATCTTGGGAGCTGCGTGATATTCGCCCCGAGCTGCAAGAAGAAGCCAATGACCGTCGTGCCACTATGATCGAACTTGCCGTCGACATGGATGATGATGCGATGGAAGCCTATCTGGAAGGCAATGAGCCGGATGTTGCGACTCTGCGCAAGCTGATCCGCGCAGGCACGATTGAAATGAAATTCGTTCCCATCCTTGCTGGCTCGGCGTTCAAAAACAAAGGTGTTCAGCCGCTGCTGAACGCAGTGATCGACTTCTTGCCCAGCCCGCTGGACGTTGTTGATTACATGGGCTTTAAACCCGGTGACGAAACTGAAACGCGTGATATTCCCCGCCGTGCGGATGATGACATGCCATTCTCGGCGCTGGCGTTCAAAATTATGAACGACCCGTTTGTTGGTTCGCTAACCTTTACCCGGCTCTACTCCGGTGTACTGAAAAAAGGCGACGGCATCCTGAACTCGACCAAAGGCAAAAAAGAACGCGTTGGCCGGATGATGATGATGCACTCGATCAACCGCGAAGAGATCGAAGAAGCATTTGCTGGCGATATTATTGCACTGGCGGGCCTGAAGCAGACCACAACGGGCGATACCCTTTGTTCTGTAAATGAGCCGGTGGTTCTGGAAACAATGACATTCCCCGATCCAGTGATCGAGATTGCTGTTGAGCCAAAAACCAAAGCTGACCAGGAAAAAATGTCGGCTGGTCTGGCCCGTTTGGCTGCCGAGGATCCATCCTTCCGTGTGGAAACCGATTTTGAATCGGGCCAAACGATCATGAAGGGCATGGGCGAACTTCACCTTGATATTCTGGTGGATCGTTTGAAGCGCGAATTCAAGGTTGAAGCCAACATTGGTGCGCCGCAGGTTGCCTACCGTGAAACCATCGGCCACGAAGCTGAAATTGACTACACCCACAAGAAACAGTCGGGTGGTTCGGGTCAGTTTGCGCGCGTTAAAATGGTCATTATGCCGACCGAGCCGGGCGAAGGTTATTCCTTTGAATCCAAAATTGTTGGCGGCAACGTACCCAAGGAATACATCCCGGGTGTTGAAAAAGGCATCAAATCGGTGATGGACAGCGGCCCTCTGGCTGGCTTCCCCGTGATCGACTTCAAGGTTGCCCTGCTTGACGGTGCCTACCACGATGTTGACTCTTCGGTTCTGGCCTTTGAAATCGCGGCCCGCGCTGCGATGCGCGAAGGTCTGAAAAAGGCGGGCGCGAAGATGCTTGAGCCGATCATGAAAGTCGAAGTGATCACACCGGAAGAATACACCGGTAACATCATTGGCGATCTGACCTCGCGTCGTGGTCAGGTTCAGGGGCAGGATACACGCGGCAACGCGATTGCGATCGATGCTTTTGTACCGCTGGCCAACATGTTCGGTTACATCAACACCCTGCGGTCCATGTCTTCGGGCCGTGCGAACTTCAGCATGCAGTTCGATCATTATGACCCCGTTCCGCAGAGTATCTCGGATGAAATCCAAGCGAAATACGCGTAGGCGCGGTGGCGCATCGCATAAAGTGTAAAGAAGGAGGCCACCATGGCTAAGGAAAAGTTTGAACGTACGAAACCGCACGTTAACATCGGCACAATCGGCCACGTTGACCACGGTAAGACGACATTGACAGCAGCGATCACCAAATATTTTGGTGAATTCAA
>Ga0256845_1002584_pt1 | contig 12968 bp, 11 predicted proteins | sample RiftiametaG_FD_189101 | JGI IMG/M metagenome (GOLD analysis project Ga0256845, IMG submission 189101) | Tube worm associated microbial communities from hydrothermal vent at the East Pacific Rise, Pacific Ocean - Riftia | ecosystem: Host-associated > Annelida > Integument > Unclassified ... | reverse complement strand
GCCATTTGATACGAGCGAGCTCATCGCCAAGGTCGCGAACCTAACTGGCGGCGTGGTTAAGCCCGTGGTCTCGACCACACCGAGGCCCGCCCCCGCGAAGCCTGTCGCAGCCAAGCCTGTCGCAGCAAAGCCGGCAGCCAAGCCTGTCGCGGCCAAGCCTGTCGCGGCACGGCCAGCAGCTACGCCTCGCCCCGCGGCCAGGCCGGTCGCCAAGCCTTCGCCGCGTCCTCGGGCCTCCCCCGTCGCGCCGCGACCGGCTGCGAGCAAGCCGGCAGCGTCCGGTGGTATCCCGATCGTAATGCCGATTCCCTTCGCCCCAGCGCATGCGCCGACCGCAGGGATCCTCAAGCGTCTCAGCGAGGGCAAGTCGATCGAAGGCATCGATCCAAAGGCCGCCGCAGCGCTTGTCTCGCTCAGCCGCGAAGTGATCGAGCAGGTCGTTTGGGAAGTCGTCCCAGATCTCGCCGAGCAGATCATTCGCGAGCGTCAGGCAAACTAGTCAGTTCAAGCGCGGTCGCATCTGCGGCCGCGTTACTCTACGGATGGAAACCGCCTCACTAAGGGGCGGCTCTCATATGGTTATGGAAAAATTAGGCTCCGTGTACGATCCCAAGGCGGTCGAGACGAAGTGGTACAGCCGCTGGAAGATGGACGGGCTCTTCAAGCCCTCGTCGGCGCCACATCGTGACACCTACACCGTCGCATTGCCGCCACCAAACGTCACAGGGCGTTTGCATATGGGGCATGCCCTCACCACGACGGTGCAGGATTGTTTGGTCCGCTGGAAGCGAATGCTCGGACATGCCGCGCTCTGGCTGCCAGGTACCGATCACGCCGGCATTGCCACTCAGGTGATGGTCGAGCGCAAGCTGGCTGCCGCGGGCACCTCGCGGGTCGAGGTCGGTCGCGAGAAGTTCCTAGAGGAGGTCTGGTCGTGGACCCGGGAGCACGGCGGCATCATCGATAGCCAGCACGAGGCGCTCGGTGCTTCGCTCGACTGGACACGCTCACGCTTTACGATGGACGAGGTTTCGTCGCGGGCGGTCCGTGAGGCGTTTTGCAGGCTCCACGACGAGGGGCTCATCTACCGAGCCTACCGCCTGATCAACTGGGACGCGGGTTCGCAAACGGCGCTCAGCGATCTCGAGGTGGAGCATCGCGAGGTCGACGGGCACCTCTGGCATATCGCCTATCCGGTCGAGGGATCCGAGCGCACGCTGGTCGTCGCGACGACCCGTCCCGAGACAATGCTCGGTGACAGCGGCGTCGCCGTGCATCCAGATGATCCGCGCTACCAGGATTTGATCGGCAAGCATGTCGTTCTGCCATTGACCGGCCGACGGATACCGATTGTCGCTGACTCGATCCTTGTGGACATGTCCTTTGGTACAGGTGCTGTAAAGGTCACACCTGCCCACGATTTTAACGACTTTGAGACCGGTAAGCGTCACGACCTCGAGGTGATCTCGGTGATCGGCAAGGACGGTGCGATCCAGGCGCCGGCACCTGAGCGCTTCTGTGGTCTGCCGGTGGCTGCGGCCCGCAAAGCCGTGGTCGCGGCGCTCGAGGCTGCGGGCGCGCTCGTCAAGATCGAGCCACATAAAATGAACGTCGGCTTCTCGCAGCGCACCGGCGTGATCGTCGAACCGCTGCCCTCGACCCAGTGGTTCGTCAATGTCGGCACCATGGCAAAGGCGGCGATCGAGGCGGTGCGTGCGGGCGAGACCCGCTTTTATCCCGAGTACCGAGCCCAAGATTTCTACCGCTGGATGGAGAACATCCACGACTGGTGCATCTCGCGTCAGCTCTGGTGGGGTCACCGAATCCCTGCGTGGCACTGCCGTAAGTGCGAGGGCATCACCGTCGGTCGCGAGGATCCTTCGAGCTGCAAGGCCTGCGGGTCGACAGAGATCGCTCAGGACGAAGACGTTCTCGACACATGGTTCTCGTCGGGCCTGTGGCCGCTGACGACCCTCGGCTGGCCCGAGAAGAGCGCGGACTTCGAGCGCTTCTACCCGACCTCGCTGCTCGAGACTGGTTGGGACATTCTCTTCTTCTGGGTCGCCCGCATGATGATGTTCGGGATCCACTTCGGGGGCGTCGTGCCCTTTAAGGCGGTCTACCTCCACAGCATGGTGCTGGGTGAGGACGGCCAGAAGATGTCGAAGACGAAGGGCAACGTCGTCGATCCGATTGTCATCATCGACAAGTACGGCGCCGATGCCCTTCGCTTTTACCTGGCGACGATGGTCGGTCAGGATCAGGGCATCATCTTCTCGAGAGCGCGGGTCGAGGGCTATCGCAACTTCTGCAACAAGCTCTGGAACGCCGCCCGCTTTATCCAGATGAACCTCGAGGGCTTCGATCGGGAGGCCTTTGACTCCGATGTGGTCGCGAAGGCGGCGCTCTCCCGGCTATCGTCGCCAGATCTGTGGATCCTGGGCCGTTCGGTCGAGGTCGCCCAGGAGGTCGCCGAGCATCTCGAAAAGTACCGCCTGGACCTGGCTGCGCACACGATCTACCAATTTGTGTGGGGCGAATTCTGCGACTGGTACCTCGAACTCGCGAAGATCGGGCTGGGTGAGGGCGCCTGTCCGGCGACTCGACAGGCGACTCAGGGAAGCCTGGTCACGGCCTTTGATACGATCCTGCGGATCCTGCATCCCTTTATTCCTTTCATCACGGAGGAGCTTTGGCAGCAGCTGCCGCGCAGCGCCGGTGATCCAGCTTCGCTGATGATCGCGGCCTATCCCGCGGTGACGAGCTGGCAGGGGGAGGGCGAAAGTCGGAGGCCGCTTACCGGGACCGGGCCTTTTCCAAATTTCGCCGCACTGCTCTCCTCTTCCGAGGCCGTATCTGCTCGCGGCGAGGTCGCTCGAGTCATCGACGTGGTCACCGCTGCGCGGTCGCTCAAAGCGAAGGTCAAGTTGCCCCTCAGCAAGCGGGTGCCGCTCGTCTTTCGTGCGGATGCAGGCGAGGCGGCAGCGCTCGAGGCGATGCGCGAGCATGTCTGTTTTCTCGCTCGGCTCTCGAGCATCGAGGCCTTGGCAGCCGGTACAGAGCCGCCGCGCGAGTCGATTTCCGAGGTTGTGCGCGGTGTTGAGGTGGTCCTGCCCTTGGCCGGCGTGATCGACATCGCCGCCGAGCGAGCGCGTCTCGCCAAGGAGATCGCCAAGCATGAAAAGGACAGAGCGAGCCTCCAGCGCAAGCTGCAGAATCCGAAGTTTCGCGAGCGTGCACCGGCTGCGATTGTCGCCAAGGACGAGGCGAGGGTCGTCGAGATCACAGAGATCTTGGCGATGTTGCAGGCCACCGCGCTTCGCTTGGGCGGAGATCCTGCGTCGTAGGGCGAGCTAGATCAGCCGCGCAGGTGGCTGGCATCGAAGGCCCGCGGGAGTAGCTCGCGGACCGTGTGTTGGCGGCGTTCACCGGCGCTGTTCTCGAGGGTTATCGTTGCTTCGGTGGCGAACTCGAGCAGCGCCTGTCGGCAAGCACCGCAGGGCGGAACGGGGGTCGCCGCATCTGCGACGATGGCGATCCGGCGAAAGTCGCGTCCACCGTGAGTGAGAGCATGATAGAGGGCTACACGCTCCGCACAGAGGCCGAGGTTGTAGCTGGCGTTTTCGACGTTGGCGCCGCTCCAGAGTTTGCCTGATGCGTCCTCGAGGACCGCACCGACTGCGAAGTGGGAGTAGGTCGCGAGGGCTCCCTTGCGGGCTGCCCAGGCTGCGCGGACGAGTTCGTCGTCGGAAGCGCGCTCCACTAGACCTCCTCCAGCTCGGAAACCTCGATCTCCTCGACATCTTCGACCTCGACTTCGACGTCGACCTCGTCGACATCTTCGACTTCGACGTCGACCTCAACCTCATCGACCGGATCTAGGTCGACCTCGATCTCGACCTCAGTGAAGCCGCGCTTCTTGACCTGGGTGATCTCTGCGGTTTCGTCGGTGTCGGGCTCGACCTCGTCGACCTCTTCGAAGTCGTTGGCGTCGAGCCCCTGGCCAGCTAACTGTGAGCGCAGCTTGAGGAGCCCATCGGTGGATTCGAGGAGCCGGGCGCTGAGCTCTTGGTTGAGGTTCCAGAGCAGCTTGACCGCGAGGTGGGTGTCGCGATGGAGGATGTCGTAGAAGTCGCGGCGCTCGATCACCAGCATGCGGCCGTCGGAGAGCGCGGTCGCGGTGAGCGTGCGGTCGCCGGTATCGACGAGGTCCATCTCGCCGAAGTGTTGGCTGGCGTGCATCGTTGCGTACTCGCGACCTTCGCGGGAGAGGCGGATGGTGCCCTCGAGGATCACTGAGAGTTCGCCACCGGGCGTGCCTTCGCGGCTGATGACCTCGTGGCGCTCAAAGGGGCGCATGCGCGAGGCTGTCATGATCTTGCAGAGCTGCTGGTAGCTCAGCTGGCGCGTCAGCGGGAGGCGACGCAGGGTTTCGATCGTGAAGTTGAGCTCACGAGCGCGACCTGTCGTTTCGGGCAGGTGCGGGAGTTGGACGACAAGCGCCGTGATGTTGTCCTTGCCGCCGCGGCAGTTGGCGAGGTCGATGAAACGCCCCGGGATGTCCTCGATATCGGAGAGTGCGAGGTTGGCCGCGATGTCGGAGCCTTCGAGGTACTCGTAGAGGCCGTCGGAGCAGAGCAGGAAGGAGTCGCCGGGCAGGACCTCAAAATCGAGGATGTCGACTTCGACGTGCTCGTGCACCCCGACTGCGCGGGTCATCGCGTTTTTGAAGTTGGCGTAGGGGCTACCTGCGAACTCTTCGGCGTTGAGCTTGCCGCTGCGGATCAGCTCGTTCATCAGGCTGTGATCTTCGGTCAGCGGATAGACGGTGCCGTTGCGGAGCAGGTAGATCCGGCTGTCGCCGACGTAGGCGATGAAGCCGCGATTGCCGACCAACATGAGGCTGACGACAGTGGTGCCCATGCCCCGCTTCTCGGGCTCTTGCTGGGCCTTGCGGAAGATCGCAGCGCAGGCGGCATGGACGGCATACTCGAGCACCGTGCTGATCTCGATATGAGCGCCGGGGTCGTCTTCTTCGAAGGCGTCGAGGAGCGCACGCTCGGCGAAAATGACGTCGCGAATGGTCTGCACGGCGACCGCGCTTGCGACCTCGCCTGAGGCGTGGCCCCCCATGCCATCGGCGACAACGAAGAGATTGAGGTTCTTGTCGACGAGGAAATTATCCTCGTTGTGTGCCCGCTTACGCCCGACGTCGGTCGCTGCCCAGTACTTGATCTCCATGGCGGTCGATGAGTCCTGAGTGCGAGAGTCCTGCGTGGTCGCTAGGGGTCAGGTGGCGCTGCTGCCGAGAATACGGCATCGAGGGGGCCGGTGGTGGCTTCGATCCGCAAAATCTCATGCTCGAGGTTGGCCAGTTCGCGTTGGCCCATGGCAGCGCCGTCGAGCCAAATACCGCTTGGCAGGCTTTGCGCGTCTTCGCTGAGTGCGCGGAGAGTCTGCTCGGCGCTCGTGCACTCGCTTTGGCTTGCATCGAGGGTCTCGCGGAGAGCGTTGGCGGCCTTTGAATCTGTGAGTCGGGCCAGCAGGCGGAGGTAGTCGAGTTCGCGCCCGAGAACTGTGGCGGCGCAGAGACGGCTGCGGAGAACCTCCCCAGCGCGACTTTGCCCGCGGGCGATCACTTGGATCGCGACCCATCCAGGCAGACGGGCGCGCAGTTCGAGAGCTGAGCCCAGGCGGAGGAAGTCGGGGTGATCTTCTTGCTCGGCGAAGATGACGAGGCGATGGGGCAGGGCGACGCCGCCGAGCAGCATGCCGGCGCTCGCAGGCGGGCGGGCGACGGGCTGGCTGACGCCCTTGCGTACGATTTTGGCGACGGATCGACGGCTCACAGTGATAGGTCGTCGTTGGGATTCGATCGCTCGGCGCACGGCCTCGAGGCGGGAGCCGTCTTCGAAGATGTCCTCGCCGAGAACGGCAAAAGCGGGGGGGCGACCTGTACGTGCTGACGAGTTAATTGCGAGGGCCCGAAAGACTGCGGTGCCGCGCTCGATGTGGGTGCTGAGGTCGGGCTCGTCGAGTGTTGAGATCGCGACCCCGGCGATCGCTGCGAGTGCACGGCGTCCCTCTTTTTCGGCGAGTTTTCGGGCGAGGCGAGCACTGCTTTCACGGGCGATGAGCCTCAGCGCCGACTCGGAGCGCCCCTGGCAGGCAGCGGCGACAAACCAGGTACGGACGCGTGTGTCCTCGGGGGTGCGACGGGTCGCGCCGGCGACGACGACAGGGGTGAATGCCACCTTGCCGTCGAGATCCCCGATGAGCCTGCGGATCGCGAACCAATGGCTGAGATTATTGCCGTACACCGGATCGAAGAACCACTGGACGTGGATCGGCGCTCGCTCGGGCCCGATCGCGGGCAGGTTTGCACAGGTCGCAGGGGCAGCTCGGGGGGCAGCTCCGAGCAGGGCCACGAGGATGTGGGCGAGCACCGTGTAAGCTTGCCCTCTGGGGACCGGCACGACAAGGCGCCCGCGGCCAGGAACGCCGTGCTAGCGTGCCGCTGTTGTGTCGCTTGTTCCCGTCTCACTTGTCATCGCTCAGCTGCTGAGCCAAGCGCCGGTGGAGAGTGTGCAGGGTCGTGAGTACCGCGGGGTGACGGTCGTATTGGGCGAGGGCGAGACGTCCGCTTCGGTGGACGACGGCGGCTTCTCGGAGAATCGCAGTTACGGGTCTGCGCTCGCACCGACTCCGGTTCCGGTTCCGGTCCCAAAGGTCGCTCCGCCGATAGCTGATGAGGTCGCTGCTGCTGAGCCGAGCGTGCAGGAGGAATCGACCTTCGCCGAGGCGGACGAGTTCGACTTCGAGATCGAGGAGGACGGCTACGACGATTTTGAAAGCGACGATTACGATCCGCTCCGCGACAGCCCAGAGGCGATGCAGGCTGCGGGCTGGGTGCGCTCTGGAATCGTCTTTACCGTCATAGGTAGCGTGTTGGCGGTAGGTGGCGTGCTGATGGTGCTTACCGAACCAAAGGATCTTGTGGCGGGCAACGGCGGTCAGAAGACCGCTCGCGATCGGGCTGCGCTGGCGATGGGCCTGCCCGGGGGGGCAATGTTGGTCGGGGGCGCGGCGATGATCGTCGTCGGCCGGCGACAAAAAAAACAACTCCGCGCATCGCTACAGACATTTTCGCGGGGCGCGGGCATCGGTATCAACCTGCGCTTTTAGGGGCGATTCGCGAGCTTCGACCCGAGCCTTGAGAGAAGTGCCTGTGCATGCCGACACGTGCTTGCTCGAGTGGTGTATGCGGGCGTTTACACGGCGCGGTGCGACGGTGCTTGTGCGCGCGGGCGATGCCAATTTTATCCGTCGCCGAAATGCCGAAGAGGGCGGAGGTTTTGAGGTGGTCGTCGAAGGCCTGCCAAACCTCCTGCACGAGCTCGCGCATGCCGCTCTGCACGGTGGGCTCGCCGATGATCACGGCTTCGATTACGGCCTCATCCCGCTCCGGGTTGAGCGCGCTTCGGATCGTCGGCTGCTCTGGGAGGAATTCGCCGCAGCGGTGCTCTCTTGCGCGTATCTCGGGGCGCCACCCCCGAAGACCGACGCTTGGTTCGCCGAGCAGGTCGAGATCCAAGGCGTCTTTTACGGGCTCGATGGCGACCTGGAAGGGCTCTACGTGCTCTTTGACGCAGCTCTGAGGCAGTACGGACGCGAGGCCGAAGCTGTGCTCAACGAGGCTTACGGGGCCGTTGCGACCTGGCTCTGCGAGGCAGGCGCGCCGATTGAGATCTGCACGCCGCGTCAGCCTTACCAGGCCGCAGAACTCTGGACACGCTACCGGGACCACCGTGCGCGCAGTTAGCCCTCTCATCCTCGAATAATGCGCCTTGCGCGCACGAAACCATCGCGGCATGGTGGTGGTCTTAGGGGAGCATCGTCATGTCCTGTACGCGTATTGCTCGATATTTTGGCCCCGTCGCCGCGCTCCTTTTCGTCAGCCTGGGCGGCGCCTCCGAGGCCCATGCCTGGACGGGGATCGGCATCAACGATCTCGTGGTGACGTCGATGCACTCGACGCTAAACAGCTGCGTCACCAACTTCTCGGGGCTCAGCAGCTCGGCGGGGGGAGGCCAGGCTTGCGGGGGGTCGTGGGCCTTTGATCTGCTGGCGCTCGGGCTCATCTTCTCGACCGTCGTGGTGATCGTGCGCATGCGGCTGCGGGCCGAGGGCAACCGTCTAGAGCTCGCGCGACGTTTTATCGAGCGAGGCATCGAGCCGCCGGCCTCACTCTTTCCCTCGGCAGCGCGCGCCGATCTTCGCCGCGGCGTCATCCTGCTTTTTGCGGGAATCGGCCTCCTCGTTACCGACTATGGCGGTGGTGATCACGGTCCCGTCGGTCTGATCCCTGGCTTTATCGGCCTCGGCTACCTCGTCTCCTACGCACTCTCTCAGCGGTTCTCTGCCCGCAAGAGTGAGAGCGAGAAAAGTCCACAACTATGAGCGAGCAAGTTCTCCGACAAGCGCTCCCGTGGGCGGAGCATGCCGTTGCCAAAGCCAGTGTGGTTCCGCTGACGGCCCTCGAAGACTCGCAGCTCGTCGAGCGCGCGGGGCATCTCGGCGATGGGCGGGCGTTTGCCGAGCTACTCCGTCGTCACCAGGGCAAGGTGCGCGGGTTGCTGCTCCGTCTCGCCAGTGATCGCACGCTCGCCGATGACCTCGCGCAAGAGGCTTTTCTCCGGGCCTATCGCGGTTTGGCTGGGTTTGAGGGGCGGGCTCGTTTCTCTACTTGGCTCTACCGGATCGCCTACAACGTCTATCTCAACCACCGCGCGCGGACCAAGGTGCACGCGGCCCTGCCCGAGAACTTTGAAAACGGTACCCCGGCGCCGGAAAACGCGATGAGCCAGTCGCGCTTTGATCTGCGTCGGGATTTGGTGACAGCGATCGGCGAGCTCCCCGAGCGCTACCGTGCGGTTATCATGCTCTACTACCTCGAGGACGTATCGTATCCCGAGATCGCAGAGATCCTAGAGCTGCCGATCGGCACCGTAAAGACTCACCTGCACCGGGCCAAGCGGTTGTTGCGGACACACATGCACGGTTGGCGAGAGGCCCGTCGTGGCTAAGCCGACGGTCGAGGCGCTCGAGGAGCACCTCTATTCGCTGGAGCTGCGACTGGCTGAGCTGCGCGCCGGTCCCAACGGCGAGGGATGGCTCGGAGATCCGTGGCTGCGTATCGTTCGGCGTGAGCCGGCGTTGTTGGCCGTCGTGCGTCGCTTTGTCGAGGAAGAGCTAGAGCTCTACGACAGCCTTCGCGGGCAGGCTGATGCGTTCTTCACCGCCAGGGTGATCGAGGCGACCTCACCGGTCGAGGTCGCGGGCATCGGTTTGGCGCCGCGGTACCGATCGTGGATCCTGGCGAGTGCCTACGCCCTGGCGCTCGGTGTCGCTTCGATGATCGCAGTGCCCTGGCTCAAGGGACAGGGTGGAATGAGCTGGTCGTCCTCCCTGCACGAGGTGGTTTCGCACGGAGTCGGTGAGCCCTCAGAGCGAGGGTGGTTTCTGCTTTTGGCGGCGGCACTCGCGATCGTGGTTGTGTTGATCGTCGGCGCTCGGATCTCCGCAAGTCGAGGCCGATCCATAAAATCGAACTAAGGGGGTAATTGCCCCCTCAACGCCGTCGTGGCCACTATATGGGGCTCTGGCGTTCGGATTCTTGGGTGCGTGATTTCGGGCACGGCGGAAGATTCTTCGCCTGCTCAGACCGTTGCATACTTCCGTCGGTGCGACGTCCAAGGTCGCCAGGAGATAACCGTGGCCAACTTCTCAATCATCCGTCGAATCGCATTGGGTCTCGCTGTCACCGCAGGTGTCTTCTCTGGGGCATTGCCTGCAGAGGCCGCGGAGACGGTTAACGTCTTGGTGCTCAAGGAAAACGGCGTCGGCACTGCGAGCCAGGCGCAGGGGTATATCGATCGCCTGATCGCCCAGGCCGCGAAGGTCAACGGATGGGGGGCGGCAACCGGCAAGTACGTCACCTCGCGGAGCTCTGGCGAGGCGTACATGCGCGACTCGCATCCGAGCTACGGTTTCATCTCGCTGGCTGCCTTCCTGGGCCTCCGGGCGGATCACAAGCTCGAAGTGATCGGCAAGATCGAGGTCGCGCAGTCAGGCGGTCGCCAGTACCACATCATCAGCGCCAAGCACTCCGATCTCGCCGGTTGCAAGGGCAAGACCCTCGCGACCAACCACAGCAAGGACAGTCGCTTCGTCGATCGAGTTGTCTCGGGTGGCGACTTCAAGCTCGCGGACTTCGAACTTGTGGTCACGCGTCGCCCGCTGCAGACGATCAAAAAGGTCACCTCTGGGGCTGCCGAATGCGCGCTTGTCGACGAGGCCCAGCTCGAGGCGATGAAGCGCCTCGACGATGCAAAGACCCTCAGTGCTGTCTGGGGCAGCAAGCAACTGCCGCCGATGGTCGCGGTCGCATTTGCCGACGCTCCCAAGTCCGAGCGCAAGAAATTCAAGGCGAGCCTGGCAAAGATCTGCGTCGGTGACGGTGTCGTGCCCTGTAAAGAAGCCGGTATCAAGTCGATGAAGGCGGCATCCGCGAAGGACTATAAGGCTGTGATCAGCGCCTACGACAAGTAGCTCATCGCTCCGCCCGTAGAGAGAGGCCCATACCCGTGACAGGGTGTGGGCCTCGCACGTTTCAAGGCCCCGGGCCCGTGGTATTCCTTGCCGGTGCGTCACCGGCACTCTCTTGTATTCACGCTCTGCACCTTCTTTGCGCTGACCGCTTGCAAGTCTCAGCCGACTGGCGGAGCTGAGACAGTTCCTCCTGAGTCGGGTGCAGCGGTTGACAGCGTTGCACCCGAGGCCAAGTCGGCGATCGCGATCTACGACGCTCTCGAGGCATCGATCGCTGCGGGGGACGACTCGCGTGCACTGCGAGACGAGGCCTTCGCAGAGATCCAGGGCCTTGCCGATGACGGCACGGCTGCCTACGCCTTTGCCCGTGCGGCGGTCGCTGGCCGGGTCGCAGAGAAGCGCGGTCTGCAGGCGGGCGGTCTGGTTGCCGAGGCCGAGACGTGGGCGCGTAAGGCGATCGAGATCGAGGCAGACTTCCGCGAGGGGGCAGCGACACGGATGCTCGGAACGCTCTACGTGATGGCGCCGCCACGCATGGTCGAGCACGGCGATTCTGAGACCGGTCTTGAGATCCTAGAGGGCGAGGTAGAGGCCCATCCCGAGCGTCTCAGCGGGAAAATCCGACTCGCAGAGGCGTATATCGCCCTCGGCGATCCTGAGCCGGGTCTTCCGCATCTTTGCGCTGCGTTGTTCGGGCGAGAGAGTTTGGGTGTGCTGGATCGAGGGCTTCTCGATCGTCTGCTCGAGGAGGCCGGCCGGGAGGGGATTTTGGGATGCGCAGTCACGGCTCCGTGAAGCGCTTCTCTTTTTTGAGATCTGTCCCTTTGGTCATGCTCAGTATGGGCTTGATCGCTGGGGGCTGCGGGCATCGTGCTCTCGAGCGTATGGTCGTGCGCGGCGAGTACGAAGCCGTCATCTCGAGGGTCGCAGATCGCAAGCGGTTGCCGCAGGGCAGATCGGCGCGGGCCTATGCCCAGGCTCTCATCGAGCTCGGACGGGGTGAGCAGGCGCGGGCGGTGCTGCTGCGTGATTTTCGGACCAGCGGTGATGTTTCGTCGATGGTCGCACTCGCGGATCTCGAGGCTGAACGCGGCGCTCTCGGGGTGGCGGTGGCCCACTACAGTCGGGCCGGTACCCTCGACTCCGAGATCCTGCGCGGGCGCGAGGATGTCTGTGCGCTCCTGCGTCGGCGAGCCCGCGTCTATCTCGCCGGCGGTGAGGCCTTGGCGGCAGATCAGGATATTCGCCGAGTCGCGCTCCTGTGCCCCAAGCCGGCGGCGTCCGCTCAAGGCCTTGCGGACGTGGCACTGGCCACGACGATCCGCGCCGAGGCCGAGAGTGCAGCGCGTCAGCTTCGCACCCTGAAGACCTGTGAAACCGGTGATTGCGTGGTTGGCCGGGCTGAGCGAGCGGGGCAAATCGAGATTGCGCTGGCGAAGGCTCGTAAAATGGGTCCACGTGCACTTCGAGCTGCAGCGCGCACACTGGAGGTTCAGGTCAGCGCTGAAGATGTCGTCAAACTGATCGGCGCGGAGCTCCGTGGCGAGCTCGGCGGGGCGCTGATCGCCAACGATGAGGTGCGCGCGTGGATCGGCGAGGCATCGATCGAAGAACTCACGCAGGCGACCCTAGCCGCGCCGCGGGGAGCCGAGCGAGCCTATGTTCGGCTCCGGCTCGGGCGCATGGGTCCTGGTTACACTCTACCGGTCGCCAAGAATGATCCGGGCTCCGAGGCTGCGCTGGTGATCCTTGCCCTGGACAGCTTGGACGAGCGCGGTCCTCTCTCTGCGGCACTTGGATGGCGCGTACTGGCGTTGATCGGGGATCTGCCGGGGGCTGAGATGACCTTGGTCGCGGGGCTTCGGGGTGCTGCATCTTCTGCATCTTCTGCATTTGGGGCCGCTGCGCCGCAAGCTTCGGCGAGCATGGGCGACGCAAAGGGGGGCCCGGGTACTGTGGCGCCCAAGATGGGTGCTGTGCGAAGCAGAGCCTCGGCGAGCAGCGCTTTGGCACCGGCTCAGGCTGTGGTTTTGCCGCCTTCGTACGCCGCCGGTCGGGTCCCGGTGGGTTCCAAGTCGTGGCGTTTACTGTTGGTGCTGGCGCATATGCGGGCAGCTGCAGGCCGCGATGATCAGGCCCTCGAGATCACCCGCTATGCACTCGCAGAGGCGCAGGCTCGCGGGTTTTTGGCGGTCGATGCCTTCGCTCAGGTCGAGGCCCACGCGGTGTTGGCAGGCGGCAAGCCCTGGCAGGCGTTGGCGATCGCCGATGGCGTTGGCGGCATCGACTCTGTGGCCAGTGCAGCGGCAGCGGCGATCCTGCTCGAAAGGGCAGCTTGCCCAGAGGGCTGCGGAGAG
>Ga0256845_1002583_pt1 | contig 12969 bp, 10 predicted proteins | sample RiftiametaG_FD_189101 | JGI IMG/M metagenome (GOLD analysis project Ga0256845, IMG submission 189101) | Tube worm associated microbial communities from hydrothermal vent at the East Pacific Rise, Pacific Ocean - Riftia | ecosystem: Host-associated > Annelida > Integument > Unclassified ... | reverse complement strand
CAGCGAGGCTTTGGTCTGGATCGAAATCGACGGAAAGTCGCTATCGGTCATGCCCCGCGCCTCGGCCCGCACCAGTGCCTTGGGCTGGGCGCGGTTTTCAGGAATGTAGCTCGCGAGCCAATGCAGAAAGCCCGCGTGCTGGGCCTCGTCCTCTGGGTCAAATTCAAACGGGGTGATCTGGCCATTGTGCAGCAGGCCGTAACCCTTGGCAGTTTTGTAAAGCTCGATCGCTTGCAGGCTGGGCGCTTTGGCTCCGCGAATGAAGTTATTGCAGCTTATCCATTCGGGCGTTGCGGGGTCATACTTGCTGGCCTCATGGGTGACCGCCCAAATGCGGTCCTCCGGCATGGTTTGGCCCGCCACAAGGCGAACCTCCTCAAGCATATGGCGGCCAATACCCTTGATTGGGTGGCAAAAAAGAGTGCTGACCGCCGCCATTTACTCCGCCTTCTTTTTCTTGAACCCGTTGATGATATTGCCAAACACGTCGGGCTTCACGCCCTGCGAGCGCATAATGAAATACTGCTGCAAGAAGGTGATGGTGTTGTTGGCCACCCAGTAAATAACCAGCCCCGAGGCAAAGCCGCCGAGCATAAACATGAAGACCCATGGCATCCAAGCCAAGATCATCGCTTGGGTTTTCTCGGTGGGGGCGGGGTTGAGCTTTTGCTGCATCCACATGGTTATGCCCATCAGGATCGGGAATAGGCCGATGGAAAGCAGTTGCGGTGCCCATGCCACATCATAAGGCAGCAGGCCAAACAGGTTTAGCCAGCTTGAAGGGTCCGGCGCAGAAAGATCCTGAATCCAGCCAAAAAATGGGGCGTGGCGCATTTCGATGGTCACAAACAGCACTTTGTAGAGCGAAAAGAAAATCGGGATCTGGATGAAAATCGGCAAGCAGCCTGCCGCCGGATTCACGCCCTCTTTCTTGTAAAACGCCATGGTTTCTTTTTGCAGCCCTTGCTTATCATCGCCAAAACGCTCTTTCAGTTTGGCCAGCTCAGGCTGAAGCTTCTTCATCTTAGCCATCGAAACGGCTGATTTATACGCCAGTGGAAAGAGTAGCAGCTTTACAATCAGCGTGAGGCCAATAATAGCAAAACCCATATTGCCAACAAGGCTATGCACCCATGCCAGCAATCCTTGCATTGGCTTGGTGATGAAGTAAAACCAACCCCAGTCGATCACGTCAATAAAGCGGTCAATATTGCGCTCTTCGGCGTAAGCCTTCACGATATCCACCACTTTGGCCCCGGCAAAAAGCGAGGTTGTAATGTCTGCGGTTTCGCCTGCGGCCACGTCCATCGCGGGCAAGCGCATATCGGCTTGATAGGTATCATTGGCAGCGGTGTATTTGGCGACAGATTTAAACGGTTCACCAGATTGCGGCACCATAGTCGCCATCCAGTATTTAGCTGTAAAGCCGATCCAGCCGTTTTCGGCTACATCCACAACCTCAACCGCGCCATCCCCTGGCACCACGTCAAAATCGGGCATATCCTTATATTTGATCTCTTCCAACTCACCGTCAGAAACCCGCACCAAGCCCTCATGAGAAAGGTAAAACCCTTCGGTAACCGGCTCCCCGTGATGGGCAATAATGCCATAAGGCGCAAGGCGCACCGTGTCGCCGGTTGTGTTTTCCACGCTTTGCTGGATATCAAACATATATTGATCATCCACCGAGATCACACGGCGGAAGATCAGCCCCGCACCGTTATCCCATTTCAGCGTAATTGGCGTGGTTTCTGTCAGCGTGCTGCCGCTTTCGACCTCCCAAATGGTGTTAGCGTTCGGCGTGCCACCGCCATTGCCAGAGGCGGTGCCAGCCCAACCCCAAACCGCATAAAACGGCTCTTCTGCGCCCACGGGGGCCAGCACAACCACCTTTTCGCTGTCATCGTCAAGGTTGACATTATAATCCAACAGATGAAGGTCATCCATCCGCCCGCCTTGCAGCGAGATCGAGCCGGAGAGCTTGCCGGTTAGAATATCCACTCGCGCGGCCTCAACCACCTCGGTGGTCTCGGTGCTCGCAGGCGTTGCGGCGGCACCACCGGCCACGGCAGGCGGCGTGGTGGAACCATCGGCAGCAACAGGCGGCGTAAGCGCGCCCTCGGGCAAGGCCTCTAGCTGGCTGCCAAGGTCGGTTACCGGCTCAGGGGCAAAAAACATTTGCCAGCCAAATATCACGGCCATGCTCAGCACAATCGCCAGAATCATATTCTTGTTATTATTGTCTTCCATAGGAAACACTCCGCCTTGCGGTCAAAATTCGTCAATTTGGGTTCAACAGGTTGGGGGGCGAAAGGTCAAGGGTTTTTGGCCTTTTGCGGCGGTTTGGCGGCAATTCGTTGCAGGGAAGCGAAGTCAAACATGTTTGGGTCGAGCAAATGGCTGGGGTTACCATTGGTCAGCGCCTTGAAAATCACGTTGCGCCGCCCGGGGCTGTTTTGCTCCCAGCCATCGAGCAGCCGCTTGATTTGCTGGCGCTGGAGGCCATCTTGCGAGCCGCACAGATCACACGGGATAATCGGATAATCCATCGCCGCCGCGAACTTCTCGCAATCGGCTTCGGCCACGTTGATCAGCGGGCGCAAAACGTAAAGATCCTGCTCGTCATTCAAGAGCTTGCCGGGCATCGCCGCCAGCTTACCGCCATGAAACAGGTTCATGAAAAACGTTTCCAGCGCATCATCCCGATGATGCCCCAGCACCACCGCCGAGCAGCCTTCCTCCCGCGCGATCCGGTAAAGATTCCCCCGCCGCAGCCGCGAACACAGCGCACAAAAGGTCTTGGTATCCGGCACCTTATCGACCACAATCGAATAGGTATCCTGATACTCGATCCGGTGCGGCACGCCTATTTTTTCAAGGAATTCCGGCAAAACTGTGGCCGGAAAGTTCGGCTGCCCCTGATCAAGGTTCACCGCTAACAGCTCCACCGGCAGCAACCCCCGCCACTTCAGCTCAATCAGCGCCGCGAGCAGCGTGTAGCTGTCTTTTCCGCCAGAAAGACACACCATCCACTTGGCCCCGCGCTCGACCATGCCATACGTTTCCACCGCCTCGCGCACCTGCCGAATAATCCGCTTGCGCAGCTTCTTAAAGCTGGTGCTTGAGGGCGCGCCGTAAAAGATCGGGTGAATATCATCGGGTTCTATTTGCATGGCTGGCAGATACGCATTCACGTGCGCTTTTGCAACAGGCCGCTTACGCCGCCGCGTTCTGAAGGGCTGGCGAGGGGTCGCGCAGCGCCGCAAGTAACGTCTCACGGGTTTTGGCGGCGGCCTCGGCATTGCGCATTTTCACATGGCCAAAGCCCCTGATGCTGAGCGGCAGGCGCGCCAGTGCCAGCGCCGCCTCGCGGTTGGCCTCCAGCTTGGCCTCCACCTCTTTCATATCCCTCTGATACTGCTTAATTAGCGCCCGTTCCATCTTGCGCTCGGCGCTGCGGCCAAACGGGTCAAACGGGGTGCCGCGCAGGCGCTTGAGCTTGGCCAGCAGCTTAAAACGGCCCATCATGCTCGGGCCATATTCTTTTTTAATCAGGTGGCCCTCTGCGTCCTTCTTGCTGAACAGCGGCGGGGCAAGGTGGAATTTTATGGTTTTAACATTGTCAAAATTGGCCGCAATCGTTGCCTCCAACGTTTCCACATGAAACCGCGCGACCTCGTATTCATCCTTATAAGACAACAGCTTATGGTATCCCAACGCCATGGCCTCAGCCAATTCAGCGTCGCTCACCTTGGCAATACGCTTGCGATATTTGCGCGCCAGCCTACCGCCCTGATACTTGGCCAGATGCTTGGCGCGGGTCTCGATAACCCGCTCTAGGCTCGGGGTTTTATTTGCAAGCTTAGCGGGTTTAACTTGCTCGGGGAAGGCCACGGCCCAGCGGCCAATTTGCAGCGCCTTGAGGTTGCCCTCAACCCCCGCTTTGTTCAGCTCAATCGCCTTTTCCAAGGCCTCTAGCGAAAGCGGCAATAGCCCCCCTTGCCACGCCGCGCCCATCATCAACACATTGGCATAAATCGCATCGCCGAGGTATTTCTCGGCCAGCGCCGTGGCATCAACCATGCGCAAAGCCCCCTCGCCCACCCGCCCCTCTATCGCTACTTCGAGGCGCTCAACGGGCAAGCTAAACTCGGTGTTCTTGGTAAATTCGCCGGTGATAATCTGGTGGCTATTGCACACCACACCAGTTTTCGCCCGCTGCATCAGGCTCAGCGTGCCCGGCCCCGCCGTCGTCACAATATCGCCGCCAATCACCGCATCTGCTTCACCAAGCGCCACTCGTACAGCCTTGATATCTTGCGGCTTTTCCGAAATCCGGCAATGCACCAGCACCGCGCCGCCCTTTTGGGCCAGCCCCGCCATTTCCATCATCCCCGCGCCCTTGCCTTCCAAATGCGCGGCCATAGCGAGCAGCGCACCGACGGTCACAATCCCCGTGCCGCCTACGCCCGTGGCGATAATGTTAAACGTCCCGTTGATCGCCGGAATCTCCGGCTGTGGCAGGTCCGGTAGGCTCAACTCTGCCAGCGCAGGCTTCTTCGGAGTCGCGCCTTCCAGCGTCACGAAGCTCGGGCAAAAACCGTTCAGACAGCTAAAATCCTTGTTGCAAGAACTCTGGTCAATCATCCGCTTGCGGCCAAATTCGGTTTCCAGTGGCAGGATCGAAACACAGTTGCTCTGCACCCCGCAATCGCCACAACCCTCACACACGTCAGGATTGATAAACACCCGTTTATCAATGTCCGGAAATGTCCCACGCTTCCGGCGGCGGCGCTTTTCGGCGGCGCAGGTTTGCACATAGAGAATCGCGGTCACGCCAGCGATCTCCCGCAACTCCCGCTGCACACGGTCCAGCTCGGCCCGCTCGGCCATCTCGACGCCCTTGGGGAAGGCGGACCTGTCCACGTCCTCCTTCTCGTCATAAACCACCACCAGCTCTTTCACCCCCATCGCCACCAGCTCGGCAGCAATACGGGGCGCATCCAAGCCGCCCTCATTGGCCTGCCCGCCCGTCATCGCGACGGCATCATTATATAGCACTTTATAGGTGATATTGGTGCCTGCGGCCAACGCAGCCCGAATGGCCAAGCTACCGGAATGATTGTATGTACCATCGCCGATATTCTGGAACATATGCCCCGTTTTGCTAAACGGCGCTTCGCCAATCCAGTTGGCCCCCTCGCCGCCCATCTGGGTAAAGCCATGCGTGTCGCGGTCCATCCACTGCACCATATAGTGGCAGCCGATGCCCGCATAAGCGCGGGAGCCATCAGGCACTTTGGTGGAGGAATTATGCGGGCAGCCGGAGCAGAAATAAGGGATGCGTTGAGCCAGCGGGGCTGAATTATCAGGCAATGAAGCGGCCTCAAGCGCCGCCGCGGCGGCTGTCAGATTTTCGTTGCAAGCCCCTTCCTCGGTCAGAGTTTCGGCCAGTTTCTTCGCCACCAAAATCGGGTTCAATGCGCCTTTCACCGTAAACAGCAGCTCACCGTTTTCCTTTTTCCAGCCAATCACCCGCCGCCCGTTGCGGTCATTAAATATCGCTTCCTTGATCTGCACTTCCAGCAGTTTGCGCTTTTCCTCGACCACAATAATCAGCTCAAGCCCTTCGGCCCACTCGCGGAAAGAGTGCATATCCAGCGGCCAGACCATCGCCACCTTATAGGTGGTTATCCCCAGCGCCTCGGCCTGCGCCTCGTCTATCCCCAGCACCTCCAAGGCATGCGCCGTATCGAGCCAGCTTTTGCCGGAAGACACAATGCCGATGCGCGCCCCCGCCTTGCCGTGCATCCGTTTATCAAGCTTATTGGCCCGCCCAAATGCCTCCGCCGCGAAGCGTTTATAGTCGTGAATGCGGGCTTCCTGCTCGGCGCGATCATCGGCGAGGCGGATGTTCAGCCCGCCCTCGGGCATCTTGAAATTCTCCGGCAGTTTCACCTGCACACGGTCGGCGCTGGCATCAACCACCTGCGTCACCTCAATCGTATCTTTCAGCGCTTTCAGCCCCACCCAAGCGCCGCAATAACGGCTCAAAGCATAGCCATAAATCCCGTAATCCAGCATTTCCTGCACGCCCGCAGGTGAGAGGATCGGCATCAAAGCATCGACAAAAGCAAATTCGGATTGGTGCAGGGTGGTGGAGGATTCCGCCGTGTGGTCATCGCCCATCACCGCCACCACGCCGCCCTGCGCCGCCGTGCCTGCCATGTTAGCGTGGCGGAAAACATCGCCCGAACGGTCCACCCCCGGCCCTTTGCCGTACCAGAGGCCAAAAACCCCGTCAAACTTGCCATCTCCCTGCAGCCCCGCTGACTGTGCGCCCCAATGGGCGGTGGCGGCGAGGTCCTCGTTCAGCCCCGCTTCAAAGTGGATATCCGCCGCCTCAAGCTGGCTTTCGGCCCGCTGCATTTGCATATCCACCGCGCCTACGGGGGAGCCGCGATAGCCGCTCACATAGCCCGCGGTATTGTGCCCTGCATCCTTATCCCGTTGTTTTTGCATCAACATTAAGCGCACCAGCGCTTGGGTTCCGTTGAGCAGCACTGTCTTTTTAGACAGGTCGAGCCGATCGGCCAGCGATACGGGTTGCAGATCCATGATGAGTTCCTCCGCCGCTATTATTGGTCAGAAAACTTGACCCATCAAGGAAAAACTTTGTGAAGTGAACATTTGTTCAGATATTGCGGCGGGGCCAATTTTGGCGGAACTATCCGACGAGTTATTCGCATTTTACGCAAGAAATAACCTGATTCAGCGGGGGAAGGTGGTTGCGCGCGGGCGGGGTTCGCCTTTAGACTGCGCGAAAAAGGGCGGCAAAATGGATTGGGACAAGGTTAGAATTTTTCATGCGGTGGCTGATGCGGGCAGCCTGACCCATGCGGGCGAGGTGCTGCATTTGAGCCAATCTGCTGTTAGCCGCCAAATTCGGGGGCTGGAGGAAAGCCTGAATGTGACGCTGTTTCACCGCCATGCGCGGGGGCTTATACTCACGGAGCAGGGCGAGCTTTTGTTTGAGGCGGCCAAGGCGATGAGCAAGCAGCTGGAGGCGGCTTCGGCGCAAATTAAGGACTCGGAAGACGAGGTTTTTGGCGAGCTGCGGGTGACGACGACCACGGGGTTTGGCTCGCTTTGGCTGGCACCGAGGCTGGCGCACCTTTATGAGAAATACCCAAATTTGCGGATAAACCTGATGCTGGAAGAGCGGGTTTTGGACCTGCCGATGCGCGAGGCCGATGTGGCGATCAGGATGAAAGAGCCCTCACAGGCCGACCTTGTGCGCCGCCGTTTGATGGATGTTAATATGAAGTTTTACGCATCGATTGATTATTTGGAGGCCAACGGCACGCCGAAGACAGCGGAAGACATGCGCAAGCATCGGCTGATTTCGCAAGCCCCGAGCGCGCCGCAAGTGAGCGCGGGGGCGGCTTGGGTGGCACCGTTTATTGATGAAAATGAGACCTCATTGCTGACGGTGAATAATTATTTCGGCATTCTGCAAGCGGTGCGCAATTCGCTCGGCATCGGGGCGCTGCCGGATTACTTGGTGGTGGATTTTCCGGAGCTGGTCAATGTGCTGCCTGAGTCGGTTTCTGCGCCCGTGCCGGTGTATTTGGCCTATCCGGGGGAGCTGCGGCAGAGCAAGCGGGTGGCGGTGTTTAAAGACTTTGTATTAAATGAAGTGATCGCTTACCGAAAAATAATGCGCGAAATCGAATAATTTTACTTATTATAAAGGTTTTTACTTTAGCTATGCACGTAGGTGATAGCGGTTATGCGTCGCATGTGGCGGTTTTTTCTTGAATGCTACATTCGGTATACCTATATCCCCTATTGAAGCAAGCGGGTTCGCCCGCAGCGTTTCATACCTCCCTGTTGGACTTGGGCCGAGCTTAGCTCGGCCTTTTTTTTGGCCTGTAGCCTTTTGCCAAAAGTCCTGATGCGGCGCGTCTGGCATTGTGTTGCTTGGCGAGGCTGTGCCCGCGCCGCGCTGAGACCGTGGCGCTTTCAGTCAATCACGAAATCGCGCGGGATGCATTTTCCCTATTTTCCCCGCTGAGTTTCCGCGCTAACGTGTCCTGAATTTTTCAACGGAGGCTCTTATGTCTGAATCCATTCAATCCCGCCTAAAGGCGCTGGGAATCACTTTGCCAGAGGCCCCTGCGCCAGCAGCAAATTATGTGCCGTTTGTGCAAACCGGGAACCTTGTTTTTGTATCGGGGCAAATTAGTAACGGGCCAGACGGGCTGATTAAGGGGCGCTTGGGTGAGGGTATGGACGCTGAGGCGGGATATGCCGCCGCGCGGACCTGTGGGGTTTCGCTGATAGCGCAACTGCGGGCGGCCTGCGGGGGCGACCTTGAGCGGCTGGTGCGGGTGGTGAAATTGGGCGGGTTTGTGAACTCGGCGGCGGATTTCACGGATCAACCAAAGGTGGTGAATGGCTGTTCTGACCTGATGGTCGAAGTGTTTGGGGAAAAGGGCCGCCATGCGCGGGCCGCTGTGGGGGTTCCGGCTTTGCCATTGGGTGTGGCGGTGGAGATCGAAGGGATTTTCGAGATTGCTTGAGTTACATCCGGCCCTATTGCTGCCGCCTGTGGCCCATCGGGGCTTGCATGGCGAGGGGCGCTCTGAGAACTCTGTGGCGGCTTTTGCGGCGGCGATTGAAAAGGGCTATGGCATTGAGCTCGATATCCAGATGTCTTCTGATGGCGAGGCGATGGTTTTTCATGATTATGAGCTATCGCGGCTGACGGCTTCAACGGGGCCGACGCGGCAGCGCACAGCGGCTGAATTGGCAGCGATGACGCTGGCGGATGGCTCAAACATTCCGACGCTTGAGGCCGTGCTGAAGCAGGTTTCGGGGCAGGTTGGAGTGTTGGTTGAGATCAAGGACCAAGACGGCGCGATGGGGGCGGATATTGGGCCGCTGGAGGCACGGGTGGCTGAGATTTTGAACGCGTATCGCGGGCCTGTTGCGGTTATGTCATTGAACCCTCATGCGATTTATCACATGCAGCGGCTGGCGCCGGAGGTGCCGCGGGGGCTGACGACGTGCAGTTTTTCGGCGGAAAACTGGCCGCTATTGCCGCGCGCGCGGGCGGCAGAGCTGATGGAAATTTCGGATTTTGAGGCCACGGGGGCGTGCTTTATTTCGCACCATTTCAAGAGCCTTGAATTGCCTGCGGTGAACCGGATTCGCCACGGCGGCGACCCCGTGCTAAGCTGGACTATACGGTCAGAAGACGAGGAGCATGAGGCGCGCCGCTTGGCCGATAACATCACCTTTGAGGGGTTCCTGCCCTGAGCGATACCGCTTATGAAATTAGCTTGATGAGCGGGGTGCACGAGGTGCCTGCCGCTGATTGGGATGCGCTGGGCGGTGGTGACCCTTTTACCACGCACCGGTTTTTGAAAGCGCTAGAGGATAGCGGCTCGGTGGGCGCTGGCACGGGCTGGGAGCCGCGCCATATGCTGGCGCATTTGGGTGGCAAGCTGGTAGGGGCAATGCCGCTTTATGTGAAATCCCACTCGCAGGGCGAGTATATTTTTGATTTTAATTGGGCGGATGCCTATATGCGCGCTGGTGGTGAATATTACCCTAAGTTGCAAGCAGCGGTGCCGTTTACGCCCGCTACGGGTGCGCGCTTGCTGGCGCATGATGACGCGACGCGGCGGGCGCTGTTGCGAGGGGCGATACAGATTGCTGAGCAGAACGGGGTATCGAGCTTTCATGCAACTTTTTGCACCAAGGCGGAGTTTGAGCTTGGGGGCGAGATCGGGCTGATGCAGCGGCTAAGCACGCAGTTTCATTGGGAGAATGATGGTTATGCGGGCTTTGAGGATTTCCTTGGGGCGCTTTCCTCAAGGAAACGCAAAAACATCCGCAAGGAGCGGGCTTCGGCGCAGGGGTTTGGTGGGGAGATTTTGGTGCTGACGGGGGATCAGATTCGGCCCGCGCATTGGGATGCGTTTTGGCTGTTTTACCAAGATACCGGGGCGCGGAAATGGGGGACGCCTTACTTGACGCGGGCGTTTTTTGAGGAGGCGCAGGCGCATCTTAGGGATGATATTTTGCTGGTGTTGGCCGCGCGTGAGGGGCGATTTGTGGCGGGGGCGCTGAATTTCATCGGGGAAGATACGCTGTTTGGCCGCTATTGGGGCAGCGTTGAGCACCACCCGAACCTGCATTTTGAGCTTTGTTATTACCAAGCGATTGAGGCGGCGATTCGGCTGGGGTTGAAGCGGGTGGAAGCGGGGGCGCAGGGGGAGCACAAGCTGGCGCGGGGGTATTTGGCGATGCCGGTTTACTCACTGCATTGGATTAGGGACAAGGGCTTTGCGCAGGCGGTGCAGCGGTTTTTGGCGGCGGAATCTGAGGCGGTGCAGGAGGATATTGAGGAGCTGGCCGAAATTGGGCCGTTTAAACGCGGGGAGTAGGCACGCGAAAGGCGGCAAAGGCGGGGGCCTTTACCGTTTGCACGGGCTGCCAATGGTTTGGTCAGGCGGGAACCCTGACCCTTGAAAAAGGAAAATCGCGTCGGTTGGCGAAGGGCCAAACGGTATAATCGTTAATAACGATCCCAATGGCCACCATAAGACTTCGTATCGGCGGAACGCAGAGGGCGTTGATTTTTATAGTGCCCGACGCGATTTTCCCGTGAGCCTTGCGGCTTTGTCTGGCATGGGGACAGTTTTAACAAAACTTTATCAACAGGTCCTTACAGCAGCGCGCGCTGCGCAACAGGCACGCCTAGAATTGATTTGCTCAAAAAGGGTTTTGCGCCGATAGTACCCGCACGGAGGCCATAATGCTTAAAACTGCCCTTGCCCTGCTTTGCCTTGCACCCCCTGCGCTGGGCCAAACCAATGCCGCGATTAACTGCTATCAGGGCGGGCTGGTGCCTGTGGTCTCTGAGCGCTTGGCGACCATTTTGTTCAGCAATAATTCCGAGACGGATATTGATATCCTCTGGCTGAATTATGACGGGGAAGAGGTGTATTATAACACCCTGAAACCCGGTGAAAGCTATGAGCAAGCCAGCTATTTTAGCCACCCTTGGGTGGTTTACCGCGCCGAGAGCAATATCTGCAAAGGCATTATTGTGCCGTTTACCGAGCGCGTGGAATTTAGCGTTAATTAAGGAGGCCCCATGAGCCGACATCAAGAGTTTGTAGACCTTCACCAAGCTGGGTGCTTTGTGATGCCTAATCCGTGGGATATCGGCAGCGCTAAGCTGATGGCGGCAAAGGGTGCGGTGGCGTTGGCGACCACTTCGGCGGGCCACGCCTTTACGCTGGGCAAGCCTGATATGGGGCATGTGACCCGTGATGAGGCCCTGCTACATGCCGCCGAGATTGTGGCGGCCACGCCGCTGCCGGTGAACGGGGACCTTGAAAACGGCTATGGCGATGCACCCGAGGTGGTGGCGGAAACGATTTATTTGGCGGGGGAAGCGGGGCTTTCCGGGGCTTCGATTGAAGATACGACCATGCGGGCGGATGAGCTTTCTTACCCGTTTGAGTTGGCGGTGGAGCGGGTGGCGGCAGGGGCCAAGGCGGCGCGAGACCTTGGGCGGCCCTTTATGTTTACCGCGCGGGCGGACGGGGTGATGATCGGGGCGTATGATATGGACGAGGCGATCCGGCGGGCGGAAGCCTATGCCGCCGTGGGGGCTGATGTGATTTATGTGCCGATTCCGCCCAGTATGGACGATATTGCACGGCTTTGCGCGGCGGTTGATAGGCCGGTGAACGGCCTTGCGGCGGGGCCGTTTTTGCAGCATTCGGTGGCGGATTTTGCGTCGGCGGGGGTGCGGCGCATTAGCCTTGGCTCAGCCATTGCGCGGGCCACGCACCGCGTGATGGATGATGCGCTGACCGCCATGCTCGGCGGTGGAGATTTCAGCCCGTTGCAGCACTCGATCAGTGGTGAAAAAATTGACCAGATGCTAGGATAGCAGATGTTTAGACTAGGGATCATACTTAGCCTTTTTGCCAAGCCCGCCTTGGCATGCAAGCTAGCGCTGATCCTGTCGATGGACGTGTCGACCTCGATTGACGCGGGCGAGTTTGCTTACCAGCGCGATGGCCTCGCCGATGCGCTGCTGGATACCGAAATTATGAGCGTGTTGACCCGTGACCGCGTGGCGCTGATGGTGGTGCAATGGTCGGGCGTGAATGACCAAGCGGCGGTTATTCCGTGGCGGCGGATGCATTCACAGGGCGATGTGCAGGCGTTTTCAAACTGGGTGCGTACCATGCGGCGCGCATATGTGAACTCAAAAACCGCCGTGGGGAGCGCGATTGCATTTTCCATTGAGCAGTTCAGCGATGTGCCCGATTGCGAGCGCAAGGTGATTGATGTGTCGGGCGACGGGGCCAGCAATTCGGGGGCTGAAACCTCTAGCCAGAGCCGCCGCGCGGCGGGGTTAGGGATTGAGATTAACGGCGTGGCGATAGACATTATGGGCAATGCGATTTCGGAATATTACCGCCGCTATGTAACCACGCCTGAGGGTTTTGTGCTTACGTCTACCGGATTTTCGGATTACCCGCGCACCATCCGCGCCAAGCTGCTGCGCGAGCTGGTGCGCCCCGGCTCCTGAATGTGGCGCTTGGGGGTGCTCTTGGCCGCGCCGGCTTTTGCGCAGGGGTTTGACCCTGAAAGCGGCATTCCCGAGGGGGGCTTGCACCCGCGCTTTCCGGCGGGCTATAGCTGCCCGCCTATCACCTCTTACTTTAGCTCGATGCTTGATGTGGACGGAAGCCTGCGCGAGGCGGCGCATAAGGGGATTGACCTTGGCAACTGGGGCGACGCCATTTTGGCCCCTGCTGATGGCACGGTGCTGGCCGCTTGGGCCACCGATGTGGGCTATGGGCCGGAGTGGAACCTGCTGATCAGCCATAGCGCTGCCGATATGGGACTGGTGGGGAGCGATCTTTTTATTCA
>Ga0256845_1002582_pt1 | contig 12971 bp, 8 predicted proteins | sample RiftiametaG_FD_189101 | JGI IMG/M metagenome (GOLD analysis project Ga0256845, IMG submission 189101) | Tube worm associated microbial communities from hydrothermal vent at the East Pacific Rise, Pacific Ocean - Riftia | ecosystem: Host-associated > Annelida > Integument > Unclassified ... | reverse complement strand
TCTTGGGATTTTGGAGATGGAGACACAACAACAATGACTAATCCATCACATGTTTTTGTAAATAATTTTGGCTTTGATACTACGTATACAATAAGGATGATTGCTCAGACTTTATTTGGATGTGTTGATACTGTTTATCAATCAATTACAGTCCTGCAAAAACCTACAGCGATTTTTACAGATGATGCTGTTTTAAACTGTGCTCCTTTAATTGTTAGTTTTAATGCTACTGCTTTTCCTAGTTTAACTTATGAATGGGATTTTGGAGATGGTACACCTTTTGATAACAGCCAATCTCCAATGCATGTATATAATAATTTAACACAGTTTCAAGATACAAATATTGTTAGACTTGTAGTAACAAGTGTGAATGGTTGTACCGATACTGCTTTTTCAGGGGTGATAGTTTATCCTGAACCAGTATTTAATTTTACTACAGCACCAGATTCAGGGTGTAGCCCATTGTTAGTTAATTTTCCTTTTGTTGGTTTGGGTATTGCTAATGCTTGGGAGTGGAATTTTGGAGATGGTACGCCAAATGAATTTATTCCAAATCCAACACATAGTTATGTAAATACTACAACAAATAATTTTCCGTATTTTGTTCAGTTAATTGCAACATCTGCTTTTAGTCTGTTTGCAACAAACCCTTCCTCTTGTATAGATACAACTACTGCTGATGTTTTGGTTTTTCCAAATCCAACAGCTCAGTTTACCTCAGATGTGAATAATGGTTGCCATCCTTTACCAGTTAATTTTACAAATACATCAGCTGGAGGGACTTTTTTTCATTGGGAATTTGGAGATGGAGATACAAGTAATGTTGTTGTTCCAAATGTTTTACATACGTACGCAAATACAACAGGTACCCAACAAACGTATCAAGTTATGTTGGTTGCAGAAACAGATAAAGGTTGTAGAGATACAGCAACACAGGATATTGATGTTTACCCAGCAGTAACAGCATTTTATATTGCCGATACCACAGGCTGTAGCCCTTTAAATGTTAGTTTTACAGATGCTTCTATAGGCGCGATAATTAATTATCAATGGGATTTTGGAGATGGAAGTCCAATAAGTAATAATCAAAACCCATCTCATCAATATGTGAATACAACAGGTGCAGATCTTAATTTTATAGCAATACTTATTATAGAGTCTAATTTTGGTTGTTTTGATACCATTCAAAAAACAATAACAGTTTATGCAACACCTTTAGCTTCTTTTATTCCTACTCCGCTAACTCAAACATTTCCAAGTACAACTGTGGTATTAAACAACACTTCAGGTCCTGGTGTGTGGCAATATGATTGGAATTTTGGTGATTTAGCAACATCAACCTTACAAGCTCCATCTAATCATGCTTATTCAACTTGGGGTGTTTTTTCGATAGAACTTATTGTTAGTAATGTTAATTGTGCAGATACATTTATACAAACAATTGAAATAATTCCACCTGTTCCAGTAGCTAATTTTCAAGGTCCATCGAGTGGTTGTAGATCTTTAGATGTTCAATTTACAAATAACTCAGAGTATGGGAGTACTTATTTGTGGGATTTTGGAGATGGAGGGACATCAACACAATTTGAACCAAGTTATACATATTTTAACCCTGGAGTTTATACAGTAACGCTTACCGTTTTTGGAGATGGAGGGCAAGATATTGAAATTCAACAATCAATAATTAATGTGTATCAACTTCCAAGTGCATTTTTTACAGTAAACCCTACAACGGTTTTTATACCTAATGAGGCAATTGTATTATTTAATTTATCAGTTTTTGCATCAACTTATTTATGGGATTTTGGAGATGGAAATTCTTCTACAGAAGAATTTCCAGAGCATTTTTATACACAAGAGGGTGTTTATGATATTATGCTGATAGCTTCAACACCAAACAATTGTATCGATACATTTATCCTTTCTAGTGCAGTAGAGGCAAAAGAAGATGGAGATATTTCGTTTCCTAATGCGTTTACTCCTAATAAAAATGGTGGTAATGGAGGGCTGTTTGCACATGGAGATACAGATAATGATGTGTTTCATCCGATAGTAATAGGAGCAGAAGAGTATGAGTTAAACATTTTTAATAAGTGGGGAGAGTTACTTTTTGTAAGTAAAGATGTAAATCTTGGTTGGGATGGATATTATAGAAATCAGTTAAGTAAACAAGATGTTTACATATATAAAGTGCAAGTAAAATATATCGATGGTAGGTCAGAATCCTTTGTAGGAGACATAACATTGTTAAGGTAATATATTTATAAGAATGAGGTATATAATAATTGTAATTTTTTTGATGTCAGCTTTTATGGCATATAGTCAAAGCAGCTCTAAAGAATTAAAAGCTGCGAATAAACAACTAAAAATAGGAAACTATTATGGTGCGTTAAAAATGTACAATTTATTATACATACAAGATGCAGAAAATAAAGAGCTAAATTATTCTATGGGCGTTTGCAACTATAATGTTAAAGATTATAAAAAAGCAGAAGAGCATTTTTTGAAATCTAGTAGTTCTGCAAGCCTAGAACTTTTCCGATACAAAGCATCCATTGCTCATATTAATATGAAGTTTAAGAAAGCATCAAATTATTACAATGCTTATAAATTAATTTCTGGGGATAAAGAATTGTCGAATGAGGAAATAAATAATTTAGTTGCAAAAGTAAAATATGCTGAAGTAGCTATTTTAGATAAAAGAGATGTGTTGATTCAAAATGCAGGAGATTTAATAAATACGAAAGGTGAAGAATATGTTCCTTTGATATCAGCAGATGAGAGGATGTTATTTTTTACATCCAGAAGAGAAGGGAGTACAGGTGGGAAGTTAGATCCTAATGGAAGGCCGTTTGAAGATGTCTATATGTCAATTAATTTAAATAATACATGGACAGCACCAAGATCTTTAGAAGCAATTAACACCGATGGTAATGACGCCTGTGTTGGTCTTTCAGCAGATGGGCAGTCATTGTTTTTGTTTAAGCCATCAGAAGATTTAAAAACAGGAGATTTATATCAAAGTAGAATGGGTTTAGATGATTGGGAAGCACCAATTAAGTTAAGTTCGGATATAAATTCTGAATATATAGAAACAAGTGCAACAGTTTCAATCGATGAAAAAGTACTTTATTTTTCTAGTGATAGACCTGGTGGTTTTGGAGGGAAAGATATTTATAGGGTGTTGAGGCTTCCGAATGGAAAATGGAGTAAAGCATTGAATTTAGGATCAACAGTTAATACTGCTTATGATGAAGATGCTCCATTTATTCATTCGGATAAAAAAACACTTTATTTTAGTTCTAAAGGACATACAAATATGGGGGGATATGATATATTTAAAACAGTATATGAAAAACGAGTTTGGTCAGATCCTGAAAATTTGAAATACCCTATTAATACAGTTCGAGATGATATCTTTTATGTGGTTTCAGCAAGTAGAAAGGTAGGTTATTATTCATCATCTAGGGATGGTGGTTTTGGAGGGCAGGATATATATAAAGTAGTATTAAAAGATGAATTTGTATCTGAACATATTTTAAAGGCGATAGTAGTATCTAAAAAAGGAAACTCAACATTAGGTGCAAAGGTTACATTGATTGAAAATGAGTCTAAAAAAGTAAAAGGGATATATAACTCAAATGACAATACAGGCAATTTTATTATGTTGGTTAACCCAGAGAAAACATATAGTATAATTATAGAGTCCGATGATTACTACTCTTACACGTCTGAGTTAGATTTTGATGTTAATAATAAAGATAGACTTGAATTTAAATTAGAAAAGAGAGGGAAGAGTGATAAATAAAAAGAAGGTTATACTGATTTTAAGTATGCTTTCGATTTGTTTTGGTGGCACATGCCAAGATATGCAGTTTACCCAATTTAATGCAGCTCCACTTTATTTAAATCCTGGATTTACAGGAGCTACTGCTGCACATCGTTTTGCTAGTAATTATAGAAATCAATGGGCTGCTATTTCAGGTCATTTTGTAGGTTATACTTTTGCTTATGATTACAACCTCTCAGAATTTAATAGTGGAGTAGGGCTTCTTTTTGCTAGAGAACAAGCAGGTTCTGCTAGTCTAGGAAATACGGAAATAGGTTTATTATATTCTTACCATATTCGAATTGATAGAAAGATATTTGTGCAACCTGCACTTAAGATTAATTATGTAACACGAGGAGTGGATTTTAATAAATTAGTATTTAATGATCAATTAGCTAGAGGAGGTTCTGATAATACAACTGCGGATGATATACAGTTAAATACAGCTCGTTATGCTGATTTTACTGCAGGATTATTAGTTTATTCAAAAGACTATTGGGCAGGAGTATCTTTTAATCATATTAATGAACCTAATCAATCTTTAGGGGATGGAGATAGCCCTTTGTACATGAAATTCTCTGCACATGGAGGGTATAAGTTTAATTTGTCAGAAAGAGGTGGGAGAAGGGTGTTAAATTCGACTTATATTAATGTTGTAGCACATTATAAATCTCAGCAAAAATTTGATCAGTTAGATTTAGGTTTGTATTATACTAGAGATCCGCTTGTTTTTGGATTGTGGTATAGAGGAATACCAATGATTAAATCTCAAAACAATGTGTTGAATAATGATGCGGTAGCTATAGTTTTAGGTTATAAATTATCGGATTATAATTTAAATATTGGGTATAGTTACGATGTGACAATATCAAGGTTGGCTGTTAATTCAGCAGGCTCTCATGAAATTTCTTTGGTGTACGAAGTCGCTAGTAAAAAGAAAAAAAGGAAAAGAAGAAAGTTTTTTGTTCCCTGTGCTAAGTTCTAGAGACTTTTATTTGAACTCTTTCAACTCTATTTTGTTTCCATCAAAAACTGCATAAGAATTATATTTAATCCATTCACCAAGGTTGATGTATTTAGCCTTTTTACCTATATTAATTTCTAATGGTAAATGTCTATGACCAAAAATGAAGTAGTCTATTGAAGGGTCTTTTTTTATGTAATCGTTACAATATAATACTAAATGTTCCTTGTCTTCACCATGAAATATTTCATCATAAGTAATGTTTGATTTTCTACTTCTTTGGCTCCATGCATTAGCGATTCCTATCCCTAAATTAGGGTGTATCCTAGCAAAAAACCATTGGCAAATTTTACTTGAGAAAACGGCTTTTAACATCTTGTAAGTGTTGTCTCCAGGCCCTAATCCGTCACCATGTCCAATTAAGAATTTCTTACCATTATATTCCTTAGTTATAGGCTCTCTAAAAAGTGTAACACCTAGTTCTTTTGGTAGGTAATCAAAAATCCACATGTCGTGGTTTCCGGTAAAAATATGAATAGGAATTCCACTGTCTGTTAGTTCTGCTATTTTTCCTTGTATCCGAACAAAACCTTTTGGGATTGCACTTTTGTATTCAAACCAAAAATCAAAAATATCGCCAACTAAATAAATTTCTTTAGCATCATTTTTAATCTCATCTAGCCATTTTACGATTAGTTTTTCACGCTTTAAACTCTCTTCATTGTTAGGAGCTCCTAAATGAAAATCAGAGGCAAAATATATTTTATTTTTTAATGATTGAGTCATTATTTAAAACTGGTTCGGGTCAAATGTAATTAAAAGTAAGTGTTTAAGAATCACAAATCCAATTCCCTTACTTTTTTAAATGGATTAAGTGTATTTAGGTTTAATGTAAAACGAATTTTTTCACCATAACTTAAGAGGTTAAATTCACTCGAAGATTTAATAGGGAAGTATATTTCAAAAATATTAGGTACAATATTCAATGCAATACCAAAATTGTAAGCAATATCAGATGTCCCATTATTTTTACTTCCAACAATACCAAAATCAGCATAAGTGCTGAGGTGTTTTGTAAGTAGATTGCTTTTTAGATTAATAGCGGCTAGCCAACTATCTCCGGTAATAAATCTGTCGTTAGATTCAGCTATAGCTTTATTCTTGAATCCTCCATCAGTAATAGCAAATTGTTGTGTTAAAAAACCATTAGTAGCAGCTGTTGGTGTTCTAGCTAAATATATTTCATCATATAAATAATCTGAATTTCCACTCAGTTGATAGTTGTAATTACCATTTATTGATATGCCTTTATTGTAAAGAAAACTTCCTGAAAAAAGCCTAATATCGAAACCAGTTTTGTTTTTTCTGTAGGCTATATGGTAGTTTGTTGTAAAATTTAATTTCACAAAATTATCAGCTTGCTGTATTTCTGTAGTAATGTCAAAAGGATTAATAGGGTGGGAGTTTTCTATACCGAATTTAAACCTATTAATGTAAAATTTCTCAATATCAACAGTATATATTCTATTGCTAAAGTTTGCTTTCTCTTCAAAAACATTAATATTTTCTATCGAAAAATAAGTAGTACTGTGCTGTCTTTCTCGTTTTTTCTTAAATGTAAATTTAGCTGAAGGCGTAACTTTATAATACTCTAAAATCTCTTTTCCTTTACTGTTTTGACTGGTATTAAAGATTAGGTAAGAAAATGAGGCAGCACTACTACCAATTCTGATCTCTTGAAATATTGAGTTAGGATGAATGTGGTAAAAAGCTCCAGTATAGCCATTTATATTTTCTGAGCTTGGAGCATATAATGGTGCTAAAACATATTCAAATTTCTTAGAAGGAATAGTAGAATTGTAAAAAGCCATTCCAATCATTCCTTTATCGTTCATGTTAAATCCAACAATAGGTGAGAAGAAAAATTGTGTTTTATCAGGGTTTTCTAGACTTCCTAGAATTTGTAAACGTAAAGGTTCAATTGTTTTAAATAAACCTTTAGTTTTTAAAGTGTTGTTTTTGCGGTTTATTTCAGGAATGTCTAATTGAGCATCAATTCGGTATTTGTCATAATTTCCTGTTGGGAAAGAAATATGTTTTTTCTTATCAATAGATTCGTACCATTGAGTGCTAATGATTTTTTCGTCTTTTATTCCTGAGACAGAAAAGGGACCATCAATTTTTCCTTTATTTTTTATTTCTAGGTAAATTTTATTTGGATTATCAATGTCTTTTTTTGAGCTGGTAATTTTGTAATCGATTTTTTTTGTAGTCTTTATAATATCATCAAAAAACCAACTTAAATTCTTATTGGTTTCTGTTTCAAATATTTCACGCAAGTCCTCAGGTTGAGGATGTTTGAACTTCCATTTGTCAAAATATTTTTGCATACATTGGTCATATAGATCATCGCCTAAATAAGCTTTTAGATAATCGAAAAAAATCGCTGCCTTTCCATAAACAATTGTTCCATAATTTAAAGAAGTGTATTCCGCAGAGTGTTCTTCAATAGCTTGATCTTTATTTCTTTTTGCATTTAGAAGATAACCATAATAATAGGATGATTTGTGTTTATATTTTTTTAAATCAAGCCAATCTGCAATTTTCGGTATAGAAGAACTATCACCCAATAATTTTCTACTAAGATATTTTGTTTCGATATATCTATTTTCATTCATAGAGTTAAGACCTTCATCCATCCATCCGTGGTCACGTTCATTGGAACCTAAAACTCCATAAAACCAGTTATGGCCAACTTCGTGCATAATAACAGTTTCTAAACCGAAATCATTACCAGATTCACCAATTACTGTTATGTTTGGATATTCCATACCTCCACCAGCACTTAATACTCCGTCAACTGCAGTTACATGGTTGTATGGATAATCTCCATTCCACAGTGAATAATAGTAGGTAGCATCATTTAAATATTCAATACTATTTTCCCATAAATTACCTTCGTTATTGGTGAACATTGCCCACGTAGTTACTTTTCTTTTAGAGTGAGGTAATTCAACTTCACCTTTTAATACATGATAACGTTTGTCTGCAAACCAAGCAAAGTCATGTATGTTTTCTTGGTGGTAGTGTAATGTTTTATTGGTGTCACTTGATATTGGGAAATTCATTAATGATAAACCAGCCTTGTTTATATATATAATTTCACCACTTTCAATTTTTGATTTAGTTGTTGCTGCTTTTTTATTAAGCCATTCTAATTCTTTTTCTCCACCAACTAAATCTCCTGTAGCACCAACAACATAGTTTTTAGGTAGTGTAATGTACACATCAAAAGTTCCGAATTCTGAGTAAAATTCACCTTGATCCAGATAAGGCATTTGGTGCCATCCATCTTTATCATAAACAGCAGGTTTTGGAAACCACTGTGTTATTTGGTAAGATTGATTAATATGTCCCATTCTAGAAAAAATTCCTTTAGGAAGTTTAATATGGAAAGGTGTTGAAATTGTTATTGTTTCTCCATTTTTTAGAGGAGAGGGGAGTGAAACAATACAGATGTCTTCATTGTCAGTATCAAAATTCCACGTTAGTTTTTTGTTGTCGGATTTAAAATCTAGTGAATCTATAAATCCTTTTATTCTTTCAGGAGCATAATATAGTAGTGTATTATGGTCTTCTAGTTGTTGTTTTCCTAAAGCTGTATTATGTTTTTTGTAGGCATTTGGCCAAAGATGAAAATAAATAAAGTTGAGTGGTTTTTTAGAGTTATTTGTGTATTCAATCGTTTCAAAACCAGATAATTCATGGTTTATGTCATCTAGTTTTACGTTGATGTTATAATTTACTTTTTGTTGAAAATAAGTGTTAATTTCTTGCGAAAATAGGAGAGAGGGAAATAAAGTAATAATAAAAACAGAAAAGTATTTCATTGTTATGTTTTGGTGAACAAATTTATGAGAAATTATTTTCCAATTTTCTCTTTAATCATTGATACTAATATATCTATAGCAACCTTGTTTTCTCCGCCAACAGGGATAATCATATCAGCATACTTCATGGTTGGTTCAATAAATTTATTGTGCATTGGTTTTAGTGTTTTTTCATAGCGATTAAGCACTTCCTCAACGTCTCTTCCTCTTTCTGTAATATCTCTTCTTATTCTTCTTATTAAGCGGTCGTCAGCATCTGCATGAACAAATATTTTAATGTCACAAAGCTTTCTGAGTGCCTCATTTGTGAAAACCAAAATTCCTTCAATAATTAATATTTCTTTAGGATGAACGACTGTGTAGTCATCAGAACGAGAGTGGGTAATGTATGAATATATAGGTTGATTTATAGGTTCTCCATTTTTTAGTTTTTGAATGTGTTCCAAAAGTAAATCAAAGTCTATAGAATTGGGGTGATCGTAATTGATTTTTTTTCGTTCTTCAAAAGTCAGTTCTGAATTGTCTTTATAGTAAGCATCTTGTGGTAAGATAGTAACATTTTCTTGAGGTAAATTGTTTGCAATTTTTGTAACTACAGTCGTTTTCCCTGATCCTGTTCCACCTGCTATTCCTATAATTATCATTCTAATTGATTTTTATAAAGATAATTTCTTTTATTAAAACAATTAATTAGTGTAAATTTGAGCTAATAATTCTTTAATTATTAAAGTCATTTTTGGTTCAGCTTCTTTAGCTACTTCTTGAACCTCTTCATGGCTAATTTCAACAATTTTCCCGTCAACACCTAAATCGGTAATAATTGACATTGCCATACATGGTAAATCCATATGTCTCGCAACGATAACTTCAGGAACGGTACTCATTCCAACGGTGTCAGCACCAATTATTTGGATGTATTTATATTCAGCAGGAGTTTCAAATGTTGGTCCAGATAAAACAGCATAAACCCCTTGTTGAATTTTAATGTTGTTAGTAGCTGCAATGCTAATTACATTTTTAATTAACTCTTTGTCATAAGGTTGACTCATGTCAGGAAAACGTGGCCCTAATTCATCAACGTTTTTTCCTCTTAAAGGATTATCAGGTAATAGGTTTATATGATCTGTTATTAGCATAATATCACCAATTTCAAAATTAGCATTCACACCACCACTAGCATTGCTTAAAAATAAATTACTTATTCCTAATGCTTTCATTACTCTAATTGGGAAAGTACACTCTTGCAAAGAGTAACCTTCGTAGTAGTGGAATCTTCCTTGCATTGCTACAACAGGAACATTGTTTATTGTTCCAAAGACTAGTTGTCCACTATGTCCTTCAACCGTAGAAACTGGAAAGTTTGGGATATCTCCGTAAGGGATTGCAGTTTCAATCTCAATTTCGGTTGAAAGATTTCCAAGCCCCGTTCCTAAAACAATTCCTACAAAAGGTTTAGTATTTGTTTTGCTTTCTAAAAAAGTTTTAGTCTCTTGTATTTTTTGTAACATATTCTATTATTTGGTTGTCGAATTCCTTTTTGTCATTTCCGAGAAAGTCAATTTCTATTGGAATGTAGAAAATAGGAATACGCTGTAATTTTTTCGAAATTTCGGGTAAAGATAATCGCATTATATCTTTCTCGGTAGAAATTATGAATTTATTATTCTCTTTTATTTTCTTAAATTCTTTAATAATTTGAGTAATATCAGAACCCTTAAAGTGGTGGTGGTCGGAGAATTGAATGTGATTGACTGATTTGTATTGCTTTGATATCAATTCAAAAAGTGGTTTTGGTTTAGCAATTCCTGTAAGTAATAAAACGGAATAGTCATTAGTAGTGTTTATTACTATGTTTTTTGCTAGAATCGTAAAAGGTGTAACTTCTCCATATTTAATACAAGAGAAATAGACTTTTTGGTGAGATTTAGGTTTTAGATCGAGTTTCACTTTTTCTTTGTCAGATTGAGATAAGTTTTGATCTGTTTTTGAAACAATAATTATATCAGACCTGTCGCTACCAGTTTTCCATTCGCGTAATCTTCCTGAAGGAATTACAGAATCATTTATGTATAGATTGTTGTATTCCGTAATCAGAATGTTAAGTCCAGGTTTTACTGCTCTGTGTTGGTAAGCGTCATCTAGTAATATTAAATTTGTTTCGGGATGGGTTTTTTTTATTTTTCTTATTCCATGAACTCTATCCTCATCTACGGCAACTTTAATGTCGTTAAATTTTAATTTGTATTGTAATGGTTCATCTCCGATGTCTGTAACTGTTGAATTTTCATTGGAAAGTAAAAACCCTTTAGTTTTCCTTTTATAACCTCTGCTAAGTGTTGTAATTTTATAATCTTTTTGTAGTAGGCGAATTAAGTATTCTATATGAGGGGTTTTTCCAGTTCCTCCCAAGGTTAAATTTCCTACAGAAATTATAGGCGTGTTAAAGTGGAGGGATTTGAATATGTTCCAGTCGTAAAATTTATTTCTAATATATAATATGATTCCGTAAGTAACAGAGAAAGGAAAAAGTAATATTGAGACGATTTTTTTCATTATTTTGATGTAAAAATATGAAAGTATTCAAATAATTATCGCATTTAATAAAGTTTTAAAGCTTGTAGAAGTTGAAACCAATCTTATTTATATGCAATATATTGAGTTGTAAATAGTTCTATTTGAGAAAAATAATCTATATTTGTAAGTAATGAATTCTTTTCTGAAAAAATATCATTTCTTTTTGCTGATATCATTATTGGTTTTGGGCTTTACTTCTTGTCATAAAGATGGAGAACCCATTCCTAAATATGATCAATCAGAATCTTTATCTTTTGAGGATTTAAATGAATCAATGAAAAATGATAGTGGAGATGATAAAGTCGGAGATAAGAGTGGGGGCGAAATTGTTGGGGGAGATGATGGTGAAGATGATGATGATGATGATGATGTTTCTGATGATGATGATGACTCTGGAGGTAAGGGTAAGGGGGTTGTTTTGGATGATGGTGGTGACGGTCTTTCTGGTGCTGTTCCAAAAGTAGATTAGTTTTTCTTTTTTTTCTTTTTTTATCGTTCCTGATGCGATATGTGTTGTTTCGTTCTGAAATTTAACCGTTTATAAAATCTTTTGGTTAAGACTCAAAAACTATTAATATTTTTACAGAGAATAATTTGGTTTACAACTTTTATATTATATATCTTTACCCCTCTTTATTTGCACGAAATAATTAAAATTTTAAAAATATGTTTAAAAAACTAGCTGTTTTAGTATCGGTATTGTTTGCAGTTTCTATTGCTGTTGCACAATCTGGAGGTTCTATAAAAGGTAAGATGCTTGATAAAGATAATGGAGAGCCATTACCTTTTGCTAATATTATCTTAATGAAGGGAGGTTCTCAGATGGCGGGGACAACTACTGATTTTGATGGTAAATTTACATTTTCAGCATTAACTCCTGGTAAATATAATATACAAGCGATATATGTTGGTTATCAAAAAGTAGCAATTTCCAATATCGTTGTTAATGGGGGTAAAATAACTTTTGTTCCAGATATCAAAGCTGCATCATCTTCAGAAAATATTGAAGAGTTTGTTGTTGTTGAATATAAAGTCCCTTTAATATCTAAAGATCAAACATCTTCAGGAGGTACTGTTACAGCAGAAGATATTAAGAAAATGCCTGGTCGTTCAGCAGCTTCTATCGCTGCTACAGTTGGGGGGGTGTATTCTCAAGATGATGGCTCTACTGATTTAAATGTTAGAGGGGCAAGAAGTAACTCTACAGATGTGTATATAGATGGTATTAAAGTTAGAGGTTCACAAAACTTGCCAAAATCAGCTATTGAACAAGTATCTGTAATTACAGGAGGTATTCCCGCTCAGTATGGAGATGTTACTGGTGGTGTTATAAATATTACAACCAAAGGAGCAACTAAAGATTGGTTTGGTGGTATTGAATATGTTACTTCAGGGTTTAAAATTGGAGATAATGTTTATGGGTTAGATAAATTTGGATTTAATTTATTTGGTTTTAGTGTCTCAGGACCACTTAAAACAAGAAAGGATTCAGCAGGTAATAAGAAAGAGGCGATTGCAGGCTTCTTTTTGTCAGGAGAACTTAAGCATGAAGTAGATCCAAGACCTTATGTCGGAGGGGTTTCTATATTGAATGATGAAATAATGGATTCATTAAATGCAAGGCCATATATTCAGAACCTTACTGAGGCAGGAGGAGTTAGTAATGCCGCAGAATTTTTAAGGGAGAATGATTTAGAGAAGTCTCCTTTTAGGT
>Ga0256845_1002581_pt1 | contig 12974 bp, 9 predicted proteins | sample RiftiametaG_FD_189101 | JGI IMG/M metagenome (GOLD analysis project Ga0256845, IMG submission 189101) | Tube worm associated microbial communities from hydrothermal vent at the East Pacific Rise, Pacific Ocean - Riftia | ecosystem: Host-associated > Annelida > Integument > Unclassified ... | reverse complement strand
ATCAACCTTTTTCGAAAATGAAAGCAGAAAACAAACACTCAAAGATAATTTCAGCTGCAGTTAAGGTCTTTGCCAAAAAAGGATTCTTCACCGCTAGAATATCCGATATTGCCAAAGAAGCCAAGGTCGCTGATGGAACAATTTATCTCTATTTTAACAACAAATACGATATATTATTATCTGTATTTGAAGAAGAAATAGGTAAAATTGTTAAAAAAACTGAAAAATTGATTGAAAAAGAGAGTGATCCTCAAGTAATGCTCGAGATCTTCACCACCCAACATCTTTTAGCCATGAAAAAAAATAAAAATCTGGCTGAAGTTATTCAAATTGAACTGCGGCAATCCAATAAAGTCATCAAAAACTACAGAAACAATAAGTTTACCGAATATATTGGAATCATCGGAGAGATAATCAAAAAAGGCCAAAAAACAGGGGTTTACAGAGATGACGTCAACCCAGAAATAGCTAAACGTGCTTTTTTTGGGGCATTAGATGAGGTCTCCCGCGTATGGAATGTCTCCCTTGAAACACATTACACTGTTGAAGAAATCTCCAACCAGACAATCCAATTTTTTCTTAGCGGCATCTCATCCCCTCCACTCCAGGTTTCAGGCAAAAGTTGATGGTGCTATAGAAACAACTTCGAACTCTCTCGTCCCTCCCGGCGTTACAACCACGACTTCATCACCAACTTCTTTTGCAAGCATACTTCTTCCAAGTGGTGCCAATACAGAAATAGAACCTTTTTTTACATCTGCTTCCTCAGGCCCAAGCAACTGATATGTAACTTCTTCTTCGGTATCAAGATCGAGCAGCTTTACAACTGTACCAAAGACAACAACATCAGTTTTTACCTGCAGACAATCTATAATTTCAGCTCTGGCGAGTTTATCCTTTAATTCGATAATTCGACCTTCAATATGACCTTGCCTGTCTTTTGCGGCATGATATTCAGCATTCTCTTTTAAGTCGCCATGCTCACGTGCCACTTCTATTGCTTTAACAACTTCTCCACGATCATGTCTCTCGAGTTGTAAAAGTTCTTCTCTTAATTTTATATTACCACTCTTAGACATGGGTATTCTCTGAATCATGTAATCCTCCATAAAAAAATCCTGCTAAGATCCAAAATTTAAGATCCGTAGACAGGAGACAAAACGAAAATATATATTACCAGCGATAAAGAAAAGAAAGCGCAAGACTTCTTTCCTCAAAAATATCGCTTTGGGAAAACGTAAAGTTACTCTTTAATAGAAAATGGGGACTCATTTCAAGGAAAATATTCAAAATGCCCTGATAGTAGAGCGTTTCACTATCTTCATACCCCACCTTGTTGTCGATAGAGTAATAACTTGTGCCCCTCTTTCCAGCCGACTGAAAACCAGAAAAATTATGCTGGAAATGAAACATCAAACTATGCTCGTTAAAAGAAAGCGGGCTCCAGTAATTCAATTTATCTGCCGATGATACGACGTCAGCAATATACTTCTCTGTGGAATTTTGTTCCTCACTCCTCATGTACTTGTAATCATACTGCAAGGACAGGTAAATGAAATCATAAAAATAATTTAAAGAGGAGAATCCGTGAAATTTGTTCTGTGAATTGCTATCACTATACTCCCGGTGCCGAAAATCTCCGCCAAATGTCAGGCCAAAAGGTGTTTCATAATTAATGCCTACACTGACATCCTGCGTAAAAATCTGATCTTTAACGGCCTGAACCGTATCATATACCAAGGTTTTCTCACCTTTAAGAAAAGCTCCAACATACTCATCAAGCTGTCCCTTCAGCTCTGCGCTGTAAAGAATTGTGGAGTTTTTATCACCATTTACCGTATCAACCCCCGCACCGAGTATCATCTCATAATCACGACCAAATTCATATGTTACAGAACCATTAAGTAGATTACTGCCCGCCTTTTCTCCTGAATCTCTTGAGTTATAGTGATTATTGAAATATGTCAGAGTAAAATCTTTATTCAGTTCCGGTGTGAACCAAAAAGAAGTCCCCGCACTGAATTTGGACATATCAATAAAACCATCTCTGCCAAATTGTTGGTCAAAAACAGTATCTACACTGTTCCTTGGACTAATCAGCAGTGAATTTCTTTCGATTGAATCGGTGAGTTCCGGTGATACAGTCCCGGTATCGGTTAACTCTTTATACACTTGAGCTTCTTTTCGATATTTTCCAAATCTGCCATAAATTTGAGCAAGATCAATCATCCCTTCCGTGCTGCTCTCTTCGTCGAGAAGTCTTTTATAGCTCTGTTCAGCATAAATATAATTTCGTTCAAAAATGGCTTTCCTTGCAAGATATTCAGCAGAAATTATCTTTTGCCAACTGTATAACTCGAAATGACTTGCAACAATTTTCCCAGTCTCATTGCCCCTGTTATCCAACAAAAAATCAGGCCCCATCAGTGCCGTCACAACATCGGGCTCTGACTGGACAAGCTGAAGCAGCGAACTCCAGAATGTTTCTTTTTGAGTCAACGAAAGATAATTAATATGTTTCTTTGAAAAATCCTGGCTGATCTGATCAAAAACATCAGGAGATAAAAGTTGTCGGTAAATCTCTAAACATTTTTCATGCTGGTTATTTCCCCACAATATTCTTGCCAGAAGTAATTTTCCTTTAATGTCATTACCGACATTAAGTTTTCCAAAAACATTTTCAGTATAATCAACGCTCTGAGTTGTACCAGTAAGAATCAACAACCCGTTGTCGTACCTTCCCTGTCGTATCTCTATTTCAACCTGAAGGGCGTAAAGATAGTTTTCGTTTGGAAAAACGCCTGAAAGAAAAGATAAAATAGAGGATGCCTCGTTAAATTTACCTTGGGCAAAGAAAACCCTTGCCAGAAGAATTTTACCAGCGAGAGAATCCGGAACATATTGAGTTGCAATTTTCAAATGCTTTGCAGCAGAGTCATATTCCTGATACCGCAGCTCTAACTCTGCAATAAGAAGCAGGCGGCTCACCAGGGGTTGCTTGCCAACGAACAACTGCCTACTGGAAATTTTTTCAGAATGAGTGGTCTTTAATTTTCCATCGAGAATTCTTTGTAACACAAGAAGTTCTCGATCAAACTGTGATGTACCTGAATATTTCAAAACAAGATTTTGTGCAGCTGAATACTCGCCTTTATATAAAGAAATCCAACTGAGTTCGTTAGCAAGTATACTGACCACTGGTTGCATGGCCTCTGATTTTGTCTTTGCATGCAAGCCCCGAAAATAATCTTCTATCATTTCAATTGCCAGATCATAATCACCCTGCAATTTAAGCAAGCGCACTTTTAATACCAAAAGCCTTCCCCCTTCGACACTATATGGAAATAGACGGGAATCTGAGAGAATACTCTTCTCCAGTGCGTAATACCATGCAGAGGCGTTATCCACATTTCTAGCATTAAGAGCATTAGCTGCCAGTTTAAACAGTGCCTCTCTGCTTACCAGAGCATTATTAAGAAGTTTTCTGAGGATCTGTTCGGCATTTCTCAATTTTCCTTCTCTCTGCTTTGCATCAGCCAAAGATAACAACAATCTGGCAACTAATTCAGGGTCATCTGCAAAAACAGTAACAAATCGATCTGTTACTGTCTGATACCTCTGAAACATAAAATTCTTTTTCAACTGCTCCAGATAGAGAAGCAAAAGCTTCTTACTTTGCACAACGTTTTCATTGCTGAAACCATTCTCAAAAAATGACTTCAGCTTTGTTACAATGCCGATTGAGCCTGCAATCTTTATACAATTATACCTCAATTCAATATCCTGCGGGTCAAGAGATAAAGCATTCTCATATGAATACAGAGCCTCTTTTTCCAAACCTGCTGCAGATTCAAGATCTCCTTTAAATACAAAAAAATCTTTGGATTTGTCTTGTTGAATTTTTCCAAGATAGATAAGAGCCTGTTTATAATTTTTCACCACTGCGTATTGCCTGGCAATTCTCAAAGCCATTGCTTCATCTTTAGGCGTATGATGATAAATAATTATTAGAATATCGATAAGTTCCTTATGCATTCCTTTTTGCTCAAGCAATGCAGCCATTTCGAGGTAAATCGCCCGTCTATTTGGAGTAACCCGGGCGAGATCCCTCCAGAGAAGCCAGGCACCATCATTTTCCACAATGGAGAGAAAATCATTAGCTAAAATGGATTGGATATTGGCTATACCCTGCTTAACAAGCTGATTATCTGGGTCTTTTTCAATATATTTTTCATAAAACAATAAGGCCTTATCTGGCCTTCCGAGTTCATGAAGATACATATCAGCAGTTTTCAAAAGATAGTTTTTATTATCGGCAAGATTCAATGCCAGGTAAGACAAATGAACAAGAGATGAGGAGAATTTTTTTCTTTCTTCATAATACTTTGCAAGCTTATGATGAAACGGTATATAGTCGGGATGACGAAGCAGATATTTCTTCCATAAAGCTACACTCTTTTCGACCATTCCTGCACATTCATACACCTTTGCTGCCTGAAAAACGATACGATCATCAGTTTTCAAATTTCGCAATAACCGATCATACAGACTCGCAGCCCTACGATATTTTTTTAAATACTGTGCATCCAATGCGATCATCTGAAGAAGATGTATATCGGTAGGTTTTCTCAGAAACAGCTGTTCAAGAAGTGGGAATGCTACATCTTTTTTGCCGCCTTTTCTCAGACTGTTAACAAAGCCCTCAAGGGCAATATCGGATTCACTGCCGTATGGATTATTTTCAAAAGCTTTACCGTATAACGAAGCTGCTGTATCAAAATCATTGTCACGATAAGCCAGCAAGCCACCAGTAACAAGGTATTCGTTTCGATTAGGGGATTGTTCAAGCAATCCTGCAATAATTTTAACTGCTGAAGAATCTTTCAGCTCCAAGAGAACCTTACAGTACTCCCAGCTTGCCTCCTCGATATTTGGTTTAATCTGAAACAATAAGCCATAAGCCTTTGAAGCATTGGTGTAATCATTGAGTTTGACAAAAGCCCTGGCTTTATCCCACAAATATTTCCATTCCGGGACTTCAGGTTCCACAAGAACAACAGAAATATTTCTATCCGGCGCAATTTTATCGCCAGCCAAACAGGGATATGCACAGAAAAGAGAAAGAAGAAAAAGAAAGGTAATCAGACTAACACCCCACAGGTAAGCGATAGACTCCGAGGGGGTATAAGTGCCTTGGTGGTAGAATCCACCACAAAATCTCAAAAAGTGCCTTCCAAGTTTTTGTTTTTTATTACTTATTTTCGGTAGTAAGGCACTAAAGACGACATCTGTCAGCCGTGGACAAGTCATTATCAATGAGAAATAGCTCGTATGAAGATAAAAACAATTGAGTAGTACAACTGGCTCCGGATACCCGACTAACAAACTCCCCGGATAACGTTGAGTATCACGTTAACCTACTAGCCATAAAACTGCACTATTTTCTCAACAACGTAGTTTTGCATCTCAACAGTCAATTCGGGATATATGGGCAAAGCGATGGTTTCATCTGCTGCTTTTTCGGCAACAGGGCAACGCGTATCAATTGAAAGTTTCTCTAAACATTCCTGTTTATGTAGAGGAACAGGATAATAAATTTCACAACCTATATCATTTTTCTGCAACCACTCTCGCAATTCATCTCTTTTTTCAACACGCAGTACATATTGATTAAATATATGATAATTGAGCTGTCTACCGGAATCAGACATTTCACCACTATAAACAATCTGAGGACACACCACCTTCCCATCTTCAACCAGAGTGCTTTCTGCCAACAGACGGGAATATATTGTGGCATTTTCATTTCGGTTCGTATGCCAACCATCAAGATAAGGTAACTTGACACGCAGTGCGGCCGCCTGAATGGGATCAAGTCGGAAATTGCCTCCAACTATTTTGTGATAATATTTTGGTTGGGCACCATGATTACGCATAAGAACCAATTTTTCAGCAAAATCCTTGTCCTGCGTAACAACCATCCCTGCATCACCAATGCCCCCAAGATTTTTACTGGGAAAAAAAGAAAAGCAACCAGCAAGTCCGATAGAACCTGCCCTTCCTGTTTTTTTGTTGGCGTCCGAATGTATAGGACAGTCAGCACCAATAGCCTGGGCAGCATCTTCAATAACGGGAATACCAAAACTATCGGCAAGTTGCATTATTGACGTCATATCGGCACATTGCCCATAGAGATGAACTGGAATTATTGCCTTGATTTCCCTTTCTGTATCCGCCTTGAGAATTTCTTCCATTCTGGCAGGATCCATATTGTAACTTACCGGGTCTATATCAGCAAAAACAGGAATGGCACCAAGCCTGAGGATCACACCCATCGTGGCAAAAAATGAATATGGTGTTGTCAGAACCTTGTCTCCTCGACTAATCCCAAGGCTCATAAGTGATATCAGCAGAGCGTCTGTACCACTACTTACACCAACCCCATACGCTGCACCACAATAAGCCGCAACCTCTTCTTCAAGCGCCTCAACCTCAGGACCCTGAATATACCTTGTAGACTGAACTACCCTTGTAACAGCAGCAACCAGATCATCTTCTAAATATTCCAATTGAGCCTGGAGATCAAGTAAAGGAACTTTCATAGTATTAAAATATTATTGAATAGTATAAAGGAAATAAAAAAGAAATGTACCGAAAACAGGCAATGAGCAATGTCTTCAGTATCAATATTTTGCATCAATGACTATTTTTTCACCATCAAAATAATCTACAATATCCGGCATTTCTACCTCGAGATATTTTTTCATTTTTTTCAGTAAATTCACCTCAATCTGCCGCACTCTTTCTCTTGATATTGCAAACTTGTCAGCGATATTCTGTAGAGTCAGTGGTTCATCGGTCAACAACCGTTTTTCCAGAATCATCCGCTCTTTATCGTTTAGTTTTTCTTTCAGAATGTCGAGCAATTCTGTAAGTTTCACTTTAACTTCCCTACCAGCCACCATTGATTCAATCCCAGGCCCATTGCTTGGTAAGAAGTTTTTTTGTTCATCATCAGAATCGGAACGAACCGGGCTCTCCAAAGAAACATCCCAGTTGTCCATCCTCTGGCTCATTTCTATGACTTCCCGCTCTTTTACATTCAATCGTTCGGCAAGAAGTTTAGGCTCTGCCTTAAAGCCTTGACTTTCAAGAAGTTTTCTTTCCTTATTGAGGCTGAAAAACAACTTCCTCTGGGCCTGTGTTGTACCAATCTTCACCAGACGCCAATTGTCCATTATAAACTTCAGAACATAGGCTCTGATCCAATACGCAGCATAATAAGAAAACTTTACCCCACGGTAGGGATCAAATTTTTTTGTGGCCTGAACCAAGCCAACATTTCCCTCCTGGATAAGATCCATAAAATTCTGCATCCAGTATTTTTGAAAATCCATGGCCACTTTGACAACAAGACGAAGGTTGGAACTCACTAACCTGTAAGCAGCATCCTGATCTCCATCCTCACGAAAACGGATCGCAAGTTCATCTGTCTCCTCCCTTGTCAACAATTCGTATTGGCTGATTTCCTGCAAATAACGATGTAATGCCGGGTTGCTGAGGGTCGGAAGATTTTCTTCATCGGCAACAGACACCAGCGGATTTTCATACGCGCTGTTCACGGTAGAAGTTACCCCCTGATCACTATTTGAATCCTCAGGTACCACAGCTTCTCTTTTTTTATCAATTATTATATCTTTACTCATGAACATCTCTCCGGATATAATTGCCCAGAAAATAGGAAAAGGTTATGATATTACTCTACCATGAATAAAGTGCAATCATATTTTGGCACTCAAGAAACGGAATCGATCCAAATCATATACAGCTCCAATTTTATCACATGATCAATGATGTGGAAAATTCTATTTTAATAATTATCTATATATGATAAATATCATGCTTCTTACGTCATGCCCTATCCCGGGTTTTACAAACCTTCTTATCTTTTTTTGCCTTACTCCGTAAAAATTGTAATAAAAAACAGGTAAGCACCCTGAAAGACAAGGGCATAAACTCCGACTCCGAGAAACTGAAAACATTAAACATAAAAACGAATAGATACCCCTCTAGGAGACTGTCCTAGGTACATACTTGCAGCTTGTCTGCGTTAGCTTACTTCACACCACTATAATGAAAAACATACGTAATTTCAGCATAATTGCTCATATCGACCATGGAAAATCCACTCTTGCCGACAGAATGATTCAGTTCTGCAGCATGGTTTCCGACAGAGAATTTCAGGACCAGATCCTCGACAGCATGGATATCGAGCGGGAGCGTGGCATCACCATTAAAAGCCAGGCCATATGCCTGCCCTATACTGCTCGTGACGGCAACGAATATTTTCTCAACCTCGTTGACACTCCCGGCCACGTTGACTTCAGCTACGAAGTATCCAGAGCACTCAGTTCATGCGAAGGGGCATTGCTGCTTATTGATGCAGCCCAGGGGGTCGAGGCACAGACCCTTGCAAATCTCTATCTGGCAATGGAAAATGACCTGGAAATTATTCCCGTTGTCAACAAAATAGACCTGCCATCCGCAGAACCCGAAAAAGTTGCCCTGCAGATTGACGAAGACTTAGGACTTGACAGTGACCTCGTAAAATTCTGTTCTGCCAAAAGTGGTGAAGGCGTTGAGGAGATCTTTGAAGCGATAGTACGGGAACTGCCGCCACCTGAAGGTGATCCCCAAGCGCCCCTGCAGGCCCTGATATTTGACGCGAACTATGATCCTTTTCGCGGAACCATCATATCGGTTCGCATCATTAATGGCACCGTTAAATCAGGCGACATCATTCAATTTATGTCGAGTAACAGAGAATATAAGGTCGAAGAAGTCGGACTTTTCAAACTCAGCCGGGACCCACAAAACACACTTTCCGCCGGTCAGGTGGGGTACATTCTTGCGGGCATTAAAACCGTAGAAGATACACGACCGGGTGACACTATCACCAATAAGAACCGCCCTGCAGATTCTCCACTACCCGGATTTAAAGAAATTCAACAAGTTGTTTTTTCATCTCTTTACCCAATTTCAACAGATGAATACGAAGATCTGGTCGCAGCCCTTGAGAAGCTCAAGCTTAACGATGCAGCCCTTAGCTTTGAAAAAGATTCATCTGTTGCCCTGGGTTTTGGTTTTCGGTGTGGCTTTCTCGGTCTTCTCCATCTTGAGGTCATCCAGGAAAGACTTGAACGTGAATTTGACATTTCTCTTATCCTCACTGTTCCGTCAGTCCAGTACCGATTTCACCTCTCTGACTCAAAAATTCTAAATGTTGATAACCCTGCACATTTCCCAGATCCTACTCATATTGAACAGATTGAAGAGCCATACATTAAAGCGACCATTCTCATGCCAGAAAAATACATGGGCCCAATAATGACCTTGTGCATGGAACGACGCGGTGAGAACACCAGTTTTCACTATCCAACACCCGGCAGGATAGAATTGCAGTGCGAACTTCCTCTGGCTGAAGTTATATATGATTTTTATGATAGATTAAAATCTGTTACCCAGGGCTACGGTTCTTTTGACTATGAAATGCTCGACTACCGCAAAAGTGATCTTGTAAAGCTTGACATCCTTGTCAACAGCGAACCAGTCGATGCACTCTCACAACTTGTACACAGAGCCAATTCCAGGGCACGGGGACTCCATTCCTGTGAAATGCTGAAAAAAGAGATTCCACGACAAATGTTTAAAATTGCGATTCAGGCAGCAATTGGCGGAACTATTATTGCCAGGACAACAATTTCTGCACTTAGAAAAGATGTTACAGCCAAATGTTATGGTGGAGACATTTCAAGAAAAAGAAAGCTTCTTGAAAAACAAAAAGCTGGTAAAAAACGCATGAAAACAGTTGGCAATGTGGATATCCCGCAAACCGCCTTCCTCGCTGTCCTTAAATCCGATCAATAAGGGTGAATGGTAAAAAGGTGTTTCTGTAGTTCAATAAGGAGGAGATTAAATGAGTGGTAGATTGTTATTCAGCATCTGCATACTTTTTTCCTTGCTTTCTTCCTGTGCCAGGGTGCAAGTTAGTCAGGATTATGACCCTTCGTACACGTTTAACACAGAAAGAATATATGGCTGGAATGAAGAGTTGCAAAAGAAAGATGGCGGTTTGCTCGTCAAAGATGATCTGCTTCGCAAGCGCTTCATAGATGATATCAATACAATACTTGCACAAAATGGTTATCAGCAAGACAAACAGCCAGGTATTCTTGTCTCATGTTCTTTTACCGTAACGAGCAAGTTTCAATCAGAACCTTTCAACAGTGGAATACGTTTTGGTTATGGCACCTACAGCAGACATGGTGGAATTGGATTTGGCAGCGGTAGTTCCCTGAGACAATATAATGAAGGCAAACTAACAATCAATTTCCACGCAAGACAGTCAGGACTCCTCGTCTGGAAGGGAACCGGAACCATGGAAGTCAGTACTCATGCCAAACCGGAGCAGGTCAGCCGTGATGTCAACGCTATGGTCACGGCAGTGCTTGAACAGATGTTCACGCAATAACATGCCCCTACTCCAACACCATCAAATTGATCTTCCGGTAATAGAGACTGTTTGAACTTTTTTGCCATCACAGGAACCGTGAGTGTAACCAATCACGTCAAAATCCTTACCTATTTGGCCTACTAACTCTTCATATCCATCGTATTTGGCACGCATACATGTCGATACATGTATCACCTGAACTCCAGCCTCTTTCATTTTTGCAAGTTTATAATCGAGATCTCCCCCGCTGTGGAAAAATCCGATCAACTCAATATCCGTATCACGGTAGCGGGAAAAGCTTTCTGTTTTCGCAAAAAAACTTCGCAAACATCCTTTGCCTGTGCATTTTTTGCTGGTTTCTTCACGTACCAGAATTGCAATTTTCAGCATATCTTCTCCAAAAGAGTCTATGGACTCGCCTCAACACGAACAACAGACATTAAGCTTCAAAACTCATTTGGCAAACAAGCAGAAAAAGTTAATAAGATAATCACATCAAAATTCAATCCCTTTCTGAGCTTTAATTCCCTGATCAAATGCGTGCTTCACAGGCTCCATAGAAGTGACGGTATCGGCAATTTCAACCAACCTCGGATCTGCATCTCGGCCGGTTAGAATAACTGTCAATCGTTCTGGCCTGGAATTGATAAGATTAACAATTTCTTCAACATCAAGAAAGTCATAGTGGGGTAAATAGGTGATTTCATCAAAAATTATAAGGTCATATTCGTCACTTAAAACTTTTTGTTTAGCGATTTCAAAACCTTCACGGGCGGCGACCCTGTCTTTTTCAATATTTTCTTTTGTAAAAACGAATCCTTTACCACAGATATACCAATCCAGGTTATCTATATTTGCAACCATCAATCTTTCACCGTAATCACCTTTTCCTTTAAGAAACTGTATTACACAAACTTTTTTCCCATATCCCAGCGCCCTGAATGCTGTGCCAAGAGCTGCAGTCGTTTTCCCTTTACCATTACCTGTATTAACAATAACCCTACCGATATCTGTCATAATATTCCCCTTTCTCTGTACTTAAAGTTGTCATTTATGAAATAACCTTGAGACTACTTTTGAAAATGCATTGCAAAATCTTGTTTATAACTATAGTTACAGTATATTTCACTGAAATCAACATGGTAATCGAAGTGAAATAGTCAAAAAATCAACCGTCGGGCAAATTAAGTACTATGAGTTTTAAAGTAGCTATTAACGGATACGGAAGAATAGGGCAGAGCGTTCTCAGGGCAATCTACTCGACACCCTACAAATCAAAATTTCAGATCGTCGCAATTAATGAACTTGCCGACATTGAAACTCTCACCTACCTGACACGATACGATACAACCCATGGCCGTTTTCCATATCCACTGCGATTTGAAAAGAACGTTCTTTTTATCGGTGAGGACAGAATCAGAATTCTCAACGAACCCAACCCGACTGCACTGCCATGGGATGAACTCGGAATTGATCTGCTCTTTGAATGTTCCGGTACCTTTAATGATAGAAAAACTGCCGAGATGCATCTTGATCGTGGCGCGCAGAGAGTTTTACTCTCCCATCCAGCGACCAACGAAGTAGATGCCACAATAGTTTTCGGTTACAACCATTCACTTTTAAAAAAAGAACATCGTCTCATTTCCAACGCTTCCTGTACAACCAATTGCATTGTCCCCATCCTGGATATCCTTGATAGAGAGCTTGGCATAGAAAACGGTGTTACCACCACTATACATTCAGCAATGAACGATCAACCGATAATTGATTGTTACCACCATACAAACCTTCGTCTGACAAGGAGTGCGCTTCACTCGATTATTCCCGTTGATACAGGCCTTGCAAAAGGAATAGAACGATTGATGCCCCAGCTCGAAAATCGTTTTCAATGTTTACATGTTCGAGTGCCAACAATTAATGTTTCTGTTCTCGATCTCTCCATAAACACCAGAAAAAGCACCACCGCCACAGAGTTGAATGCGATGCTTTACAACGAATCCTGCAACTCACTCAAAGGTTTGATGGGATACACAGAGGAACCCCACGCATCAATTGATTTTAACACCGATCCGCGATCATCAGTGGTGGACGGCACACAAACGAAAGTAGCTGGTGGCAACCTCATCAAGCTACTTTGCTGGTTTGACAATGAATGGGGTTTTGCCAATCGTATGCTGGATGTAGCCAATAGATGGTTAATGCTCTAATGTATAGTGATCACACACAAAGACAATCTAACATCTTTCAAAGGTAATTACAAAATGGTCATCTACGAAAAAAACAGTAGCATACAATGGAATTTTAAAAATATTCAGTTTGTCCATGCACCTGAAATTTTCACCGGCACTTTTCAAAACGCCAAAATGGAAGCTCGTAATAAAACAATGGTGGAGAAAAAGAAATCTGAGCTTCTTCACCAGATAGAACACAGTGTTGACCCGTATGAGGCAATGCTCACTCT
>Ga0256845_1002580_pt1 | contig 12976 bp, 11 predicted proteins | sample RiftiametaG_FD_189101 | JGI IMG/M metagenome (GOLD analysis project Ga0256845, IMG submission 189101) | Tube worm associated microbial communities from hydrothermal vent at the East Pacific Rise, Pacific Ocean - Riftia | ecosystem: Host-associated > Annelida > Integument > Unclassified ... | reverse complement strand
GTTAGTAGAAAAGAGAGGGGATTATCTATGTTGACGAGATCTCAAGTCTCTAGCTGTCATTTAACCTTAATCCTCTCTTTTGTTCTTTCTGGTTAATCTCTAAATTTAATACTTTACAAACTTAAGAGCTGTTAGAGGGGCTAATTAATCTATTCGTTTTAATATTATTTGCTTTGAATATCCTAAAAATCTTGATAATGATGCTACTCATCTATTCTCCATTTAAAAATATTATTGTTTTATCATCATTTTTATTATACAACTTGTACGTGTAATGTATTCATTGATAACGTTACTTATTGTTTCAAATGCCGTTTTTTTTGCATTGTCTTGATGAGTAATAGAGACAACTCAAATTTTAGTTTATAGTAAAGTTCCTAGCTGCAAGCTACGAACAGCAAACGCAGGTGCCATTTGGCTATTACACCTTAAACCCAATCGTACAAACATCATCTAGTTGATCCAAATTTCCTTTCCAGTCTTTAAATTTTTGTTGTAAGATTTTTTTTTGTTCCTGCATCGGTTTTTGGTTTATCTCTAATAAATCTTTCTGGAAAGTTCTACTTTTATATTTTTTACCATTTGGCCCACCAAATTGGTCTAAAAATCCATCAGAAGTCATATATAATAATTCATCACCTTCTAATTTTATAGTTGTATAGGTAAAAGGTGTTTCATTCAAGTAAGATCCAACAGGCTGCCTATCCCCTTCAATTTTGGTTAAAAAGTGTGTGTTATTTTTCAGAACTTGTTCATCAAGCACCTTATTATTTATAGGTTTAATTATATAGAGCGGATTATTCGCTCCTGCAATCATTAATTCTTGTTTCTTTTTATTCACCACACACAATGTAATATCCATTCCATCCATTCTACCGTTCTCACATTGTTTAAATGAATCTTTAATTAATTCTCTAGTTTTATCTAGTATTTTCGCAGGGTTGGTCATTCCAATATTATTCATGCACCGTCTCAATGATCCTATGCAGATAACACTTAGCATAGCTCCGGGAACCCCATGACCTGTACAATCTGCTACAGCAATAAATATATTATCTCTTATAGGTTCATGCAAGTAAAAATCACCAGATATAACATCTTTTGGCTTATACAATACAAAGGCGTCTGAAAATGATGAAGCAATCTTTTCTTCTTGGGGAAGCATTGACAGTTGAATACCTTCGGCATATTCCACACTTTGGATAATTTCTGTGTTCTTTTCTTCAACAACTGCTTTTTGTCTTACTACTTCTTTTGTACGCATATCGACCAACAATTCCAATCTCTCATTATCTTTTTCAACAATTTTTAATCTAATTTTAAAAATAAAAAAGGGAACTAAAATAGTAATGAGTAGAACCAGAATAAGAAACCACCATTCAAGATAAAAGGGTTTTTCAATTGTAAATTCATAGACCAGAACCCAGTCAGACCAAACACCTCCTATTAATTTTGTTCTTACGCTATAGTTATATTCTCCATAAGACAACCCTGAATAACTGACCTTATTACTAATTGTTTCAGGATCACTAAAGAACTGATCTTCACTCGAAAGTCGATGTTGATAAAGAATGTGATGATTTCTTGAAAGTGAATTGGCTTGAACTTCAAAATCTATCACATATCTACCTGGTTGGAAAGAATTTGTCAGTTCATTATTTATTGGGTTTCCATTCACTTTAACAAGATTTAAAAATGCTTCAACCTTTTTAGTCTTGTTAATCATTTCTATATCCTGAACTAAAAGTCCTCTTTTAAATCCCCAAAACATAAACATCCCCATACGAGCACTTGAATTTCGATTAAAACCTATTTGAGATAAATCAAAGTTTTGAGCATACCCAGTAATTACATTATCTGAAGAGATTTGAGATATCCCTCCTATATGACTAAACCAAATAGAAGAGGAGTCACAAATAGTAGATAAGATGTAATTAGAAAGTAAGCCTTGATTTTCATCATAATTATGCATCTTAACCCCATCATCTTTCCATATTCCATTACCTACTGTTCCTATCCATACATTTCCAACACTATCTTCATTAACAATACTTATATCCACACTTTGTGAAATATACGGTGTATTAATAGTCAATTCCCCTTGTCTATTTAAAAATGAGACTTTACTTGAACTCGTAGACAACCAAAGGTTTGAAGCTTTATCTAAGTACATAGCAGTAACATCATTATGTAATAGTTTATTCGTTGTATTAAATACTTGAGCAGTATTCTCATTTAGATTAAACATATACACCCCTTGAGTAATTGTGGAAATCCATATTCTTTCATTATCTTTTTCGATATCTGTAATTTCAACATCAGAAAGCTGATTGATTGTTTTCATAATTGCAGATGAAATTGGCTTTCCGCCAATAATACGAAGTCCCGAATTTTCAGTTCCAACCCAGAATCTATTATCATTATCTCTCGCAATAGCTGTAACGCTATAAATTGAATCAACTAATAAGTTAGTTTTCATTTCTCGAGCAATCATATTATATTGGTATAAACCCTTGGTAGTTCCAAGAAAAATAATGCTATCTGAGTCTTTATAAACAGTTTTTATATTTTTATTTTTAAACTCATCTAATTGAAAAAAAATTTCTTTTTTCACATATGTTAAACCAGCACCATAAGTTCCAATCCATAAATTATTCTCGTTATCTACTAGAAAGTCTTTACAGGTAAATTGATTAAAGCCGATATTTTTAATTAAAATTACTTTTGGCTTTACTACAGAATTAGAAACACTGTATAAATATGTATCAGAAACAATAAATAATTCCCCTGAAATTGAGAAGTATATTGCTGTAATTTCCCCATACTTTTCCTTTTCTTGAAAAGGAATTAATACTGGTTTAGCACCTTTATGTTTTGGTATCCTGTTTAATGAGTTATTACTTAAGTACCAAATAGATTCATCTTTCAGATTAATTATTAGCGACTTAGTTATGTCAGAAGAAATTTTATTTATTTTTTCGGTTTTATAATTTAATCTATAGATACCATCCCCACTTGCAATAATTATATTTTCTGGATCAACTACCTGAATATCATTAATAATTGGAAAATCCCCAATTAAGTCAATTTTACCGTTTTGTATATTGTATAAAAAAACACCTTTAGATTGGGTTCCAACTATGAGTCTCTCCTCTTTTAATGCAGCAATTGCAGTAATTTTATCCTTGATTAGTCCTTCTGGCAAAACAGATTCTGCATGATTCTTTTTTACTAAACTAACAGCTCCGTTATTATGCCCAACATAAACTTTATTTCCTTGAGTAAAAAGACTGGAAACATAGTTTTCCGACAATCCATTTATAGTATCATAATTGATAAAATTATTTCCATTATACCTTGATAAACCTGTCCCTGTTCCTACCCATAAATAACCATGGTTGTCTTGAACAATAGCATGAACAAAATCTTGAGATAGCCCCTCTTTTACACCATAGTTTTGGATGCTGTAATTTTGAGCGCATAATGACTTTGTAAAAGCAAATGCAATAATAAATAAGCGAAAGGTTATATTTATACTCAATTTAATAATTATTTTCCTTTATATTCAATTTTTAATTTATGCTTATATATAGGAGTACCACCTAAAGGGCTTGAAAAAAAAGGTACATTTTGATTATATTGATTAGTAATATAAAGTACCAAATCATTGTTCCAATCCCCTCTTTTTATTACCTGAAGGTCAATTGAATTTCCTCTTTCTTCGAATGTTATTTCATGCCGGCTTTCTTTCCATTGATTATCTCCTGATATTGCACCTAAAATACCATTTTTTGAAATTGAATACAGTACTATTTTACCATCTCCATCAAAATCAAAATTATGCTGTGTAATTGAATTTACTTCCTTATCAATATATGGATAAAAATGGGCTATGGTGTTTGCTCTACTTTTCAATCGAACACAATATTCATAGGTAAATGTATTCCCTCCTTCTATAGCTAAATTCTCAGTAGCACTAGACGACATAAAACATTTATATAAATTACCATCATTCCCCGATAATCCTGAAACAATTAATTTGTAAACATAGCCACCAAAATCTTTTACCAATTCTCCTTCTACAGGATTAAAAGGTCCCATAGTGAACCACTTTTGGTCATATTCTAAATTAGAAGTGAATTTTTTTTCACTTATTAATACTCCTGATTTATAATCTCCTTTTGGATCAACTCCCATTGCATCAGCTGTAGAATGAGCTTTTGGCCCAGCATATACAGCATAACTCATTTCAGTATTTGCCTTACCATTAATTTCATCATGCTTCCCCCCTGTTTCAGGATCATAAATTCTAATGTAAAATGGCTGTGTATTTTTAACTGGAATCAAGAAGAAAAGAACTTGACTTTTATCCTCATCTCCATAACTAGTATTTGCTTCTTTTCCAAAGGTTACCAAATAATCAACGTTTTCACTTTTAGAAGGTACTGATTGAGCAGAACCGTTGGCAGCAATTATTGCTAAACATAATGTTAAAACAATATTTTTCATAGTTACATTTTTATAATTTTGAATTCAGTCCTTCTGTTTTCCTGATGCTCTTTTCTTGAACATTTCACTCCATTTTTGCAACGGTTAATCAATTTTGTTTCGCCATATCCTTTCCCATAAATATTATCAGCACTTATCCCCTTATTGATAATATATTGCGCTGAAGATTTCGCTCTTTTATCGGATAATCTAAAATTAGCTTCATCCGTTCCTCTTGAATCCGTATGAGACCCCAATTCTATTACCAATTCAGGATTTTTTTTCATTACATCCACAATTTTATCCAACTCTTTGGCAGCATCTAGTCTAATGACAGCTTTATTTACATCAAAATAAATAGGGTTAATATTTATCAGGTCTGCTAAATTTGATCCTACAGCAAGCCTATTCAGAGCAACCTTCCCTATATCAATCACACCTGATTTAGTAGAGCTTATTAGAATATCAACCACCCCTCCTAAATACCCAGAGGCATTCGCCTTCAATTGAATCGTTTTTTTCTTCGTATGATTCATAGGCAATATATAAAATATCTTTCCGTTTTCAACTGACTTTTCAATCAACTGCTCGGAGCCGCTTGCCATCGAATAATCTGATACATCTATTACTTTTCCAGTTTCTGCATCCACAATTAACCCTACAATATTAATCCCCCCTTTTATTAACGGAATGTAAAATCTGCTGTATTCTTCTTCTGTCAAAGAGGTGGTTGTAAAGAGCGTATCCTTAATTGAATAACTTTCTTTTGTTGCCACAATCTCGTACTCTATAAACCTACTCACCGTGGCTTCAACAATTCCTTCCTCATTTGTTTTTTTAGACATCCAAACTCGTCCTTGTTTATCCTTCATTACAAGCTCAGAATTGCTTAGGACATTAGAATTTGATTTATCTGTTACTATTAATGTTAAATTAAATAACTCCGAAGGGTCATAATAACTAAGGTCTATAACCCCGTTCGTATCAAGATATTTCTTTTTTTCATCTGCTTCATTTGGAAAAATAGTTATTGTATTCGTTACTTTGTCTTCACAACATGTCTCTCCTGCTAGCGAAGCCCCAACGGTTAATGTAACAGTAATATCACCTTCTTCGCTAAATTGTTTTTCAATTTGTTCTTCATAGTATTCAGTTCCATCCGAAAATTCCCATAGGTATTTTATTAATTCTCCTTCGTTACTTTCTGAATTACTTGCGCTAAATGAAATAAGTTCATTTGTATACATTTTTTTCGCACACTCAATTACCGCTGTAGAATTAGAGATGTCATCTATTACAATTTCCGCTGTTTCGACCGTTGATTTATCGCTTTTATTAAATTTATTAATTGATGAAACTTGAACCTGATATGTCCCAATTTCTTTATAACAATGCTCAATTTTTGCTCCGTTTTTTATTGTTCCATCACCTAAATCCCACACATAATCAAATAATTCAGTGCTAAATCCTGGCGATTCGGATAAATCAAAAATAACACAAGGATTTTTACTACAATCTTTCGGACATCCTATTTTCGACACTCTTTGTTTGATAAAACTATAAATATCATCACTACCCTTTCCTCCTTCTCGATTAGAAGAAAAGTATCCCTTTTCTTTATTATTATGGAGAATAAAAGAAAAATCATCTTTATTACTGTTGATAGGGCTCCCCAAATTTATAACTTCAAAGTTACTAGCCGTTAAATCTACTTCAAAAACATCCAAACCTCCCAATCCCAAATGACCATTAGAAGAAAAATATAACATCTCATTAGCTGTATGGATAAAAGGAAATAGTTCATTTCCTTCCGTATTTATTTTATCGCCTAAGTTTTGAGCTTTAGACCAAGTTCCATCTTCGTTTCGCATTGTTTTATAAAGATCTACGCCACCTTTCCCTCCTGGCATGTCCGAAGAAAAAAACATCGTTTTTCCATCAGAAGATAAACTGGCATGGCCAACAGAATATTCATTACTATTAAATGGTAAAGGAATTTCTTTTTCCCATTTCTCACCAACTAATTTTGATGAAAATAATTGTAACTTAATTACTCCATCTTCACTTTTCCCTTTATAATTATTCCTTGTAAACACCATAAAATTACCCGCTGAATTAAAAGTCACAGGTCCTTCATGATACTTATTATTTTTCTTTCCCTTCATCAATTCTTTAATGTCAGATAATTCATTTTCATCATTAGGTATAGCCTCATACATATCTAAAAAAGGTAACCCGTTCCAATTCCAGAATCTTTTAATAGGCACTGTTCTTTCTCTAGAAGAAGTAAAAACAATTTTATCTTTATAATAAATTGGACCAAAATCTTCTTGTGAAGAGTTCATTTCTAGGTTTTTAATAATGAACTGTCCTTTATCCTTTTGTAACGTTTTATAAAAAGAAGGTTGAGCAGTGTATTGTAAAGCTCTACTATCGTGTGCTGATAGAGAGGAATATTGTTTCATCCAATTTTCTGATTCCATATGCTTCCCATTCATAGCCAAAATAGAAGCATAATTGTATACATCTTCTGAAGTTTTATCCGTTGCTGTTACAATAGAAGCGTAATAACCCTCAGATTTTTCTGTGTCACCTATTTTCGCATAGCTTTCGGCTAACATCCTCTTTACCTCTGTCGTTTTTTCTGTAAGAGATTCATATTTTTCAATAGCTTTCGTATAAGAATATTTCTGAAAATATTTTTCGCCTTTTCTAAGTACGCCTTCTGTTTGAGCTTCTATTCCTTGTGAAAGGAAAAGGCTCAATATAAAAATAATCTTATATGGAGTAAACGAAAAAAATGGCATCTTACTATTCATCATATGATAATGCATATTACCTTAGAAAACTAATGAATTTTAACTTAAAAATAAGAATTATTCGACAAAAAGCTGGAGTTTCTCGACAAGTGGGACAAAAGTCAATCTTATTGATAAATTCAGGGCTATCCTAATATCGACTCACTTGGAGGTTTGTACTTGTTATTTCAAGTGCCATTTTTTTTGCATTGTCCTGATGAGTAGTAGATACAATTCATAATTTTAGTTTATAATAAAGTTCGTATCTACAAGCTACGAACATCAAACGCAGGTGTCATTTGAAACACAAGGTTAAAACAAATTATTTTAATTCATTTTAAGAAATTTTCTCTTATTCACAGGTATTTAAAGTTTATTTTTAAATATGTTTTCAGAATAATATAACACTATAAACCAATCATTTAAACCCCTTAAGAACACCAAAAATGCCATTTGGAACGCGACCCGTGCTTTTGAAAAAATTAAAGTTGTACTTTTGAAAGCAACTAATCTTGTTACCAAATAAGGTTTAAAATATTTTCTGAAACGTGAAAAAAAAAGCTCAACAATATATTGTAGACCAATTTGGGAGAACACACGATTACCTGAGAATTTCATTAACAGAAAGATGTAATCTAAGGTGTTTTTATTGCATGCCTGAGGAAGGTATTGAACTTTCAGAAAAAGCAAATGTACTGACCCATGAAGAGATTATTTTTTTAGCCAAAGAATTTGTTTCACTTGGTGTAAATAAAATTCGACTAACAGGAGGTGAACCATTAATCAAAAAAAACATTGAAAAAATAATTCGAGAATTAACTGATTTACCCATTTCATTAGGAATTACAACTAACGGAATCTTACTAGACAAATATATTCCACTATTTAAAGAATGTGGTGTTAATGATATTAATATCAGCTTAGACACACTAGACAAAGAAAAATTCGAATTAATGACTCGAAGAGATTATTTTGACAGAGTGATGAGTAACATTTACCAATGTATATTGGCAGGATTTAATGTTAAAATAAATGCTGTTTTAATTAAGGGTGTTAACGAAAGTGAAATTGTTGATTTTATAGAATTTACTAAAGACATAGATGTCTCATTTCGGTTTATTGAATTTATGCCTTTTGACGGAAACAAATGGGACACCTCTAAAGTTGTTTCATTCGATGATATTTTTGAGCAAGTAGAAAAAAAATATTCTAAAGATCAAATAATTAAGTTAGCAGATAAGAAAAATGACACTACCAAAAACTATAGAATAAAAGGGTATAAAGGTTCTTTTGGCGTTATTAGTACAGTCTCTAATCCTTTTTGCGATAGCTGTAATAGAATTCGATTGACGGCTAACGGAAAAATAAAGAACTGCTTATTTTCTTCCTCCGAAACAGATTTATTAGCACCTTTAAGAAAAGGTGAAAATGTTATTCCTCACATCTTAAATGCTATTTATCCTAAAGAAAAAGCAAGAGGGGGAATGATATCTGATAAAGATTTTTTCGATAAAGAAAAAAACACAAAAAACAGAGCTATGATTAGTATTGGAGGATAATTTTACACCTTAAAGAACCTAGCTATCGTGTCTTGCTCCCTTCAGAATTCTAAAAACATGTAGCGCTGCTGGAAAAATAGCATCCATACTTTCTTTTGCTCCATTTGTAGATCCTGGAAGTCCAATAATTAGCATTTCTCCTTTTACGCCAACCACACTTCTGCTCAACATTGAATAAGGCATTCTCTCTTGTCCATAACTACGTATTGCTTCTTCCATTCCAGGAATTTCTCTATCGAACAGTGGTTTCAACGCTTCAGGTGTTACATCTCTAGATGACAAACCTGTTCCTCCAGTAAATAAAATCATATTTACCCCCTTTTCGTAAGACTCATTTACTTTTGCTTGTATCTCCTCAATCTCATCAGGGACAATGATATAATCCATTATTTCAACATCACACTCTTCTAATTTTTTTATAATTGCTTTTCCTGCTCGATCTTCCTTTTGTCCTGCCGAAATTGTATCTGAACAAACTACCACAACCGCTTTTAAATCTTTCCTAAAACGATCTTTAAAATCAGACTTTCCTCCTTTTTTACTCAACAACTTTATGTGATGTATTTCAACTCCTTTATCAATAGGCTTTAACATATCATACATATTTAGAGCTACAACACTTGCTCCGTGCATTGCCTCTACCTCAACTCCTGTTTTATAAATAGTTTTAACAGTCATTGTTACTGTTATTTCTAACCCATTTATCTCGTATTCAATTCCTGTATATTCGATTGGCATCGGATGACAATCAGCTAAAATATTAGCTGTTTGTTTTACTCCTAACAAACCAACCGCTCTACTCATTGCAAAAACATCTCCTTTAGGAACTGTCCCTGCATTTATTGCATCTATTGTTTCTTGCTTGCTCACTACAACAACGGCCTGTGCTGTTGCTATTCTCAATGTGCTTGCTTTATGTGTTATATCTACCATTTTTTTTATCGTTTTTAACCGCAAAGATCACAATGATTTTCGCGAAGTTCGCAAAGGGTTAATCAGAGTTTATTTACCACTCTTCTTATTCCATTTTTAATTAAAGAGACATTAAAATTGATTAACATTCCTAGTTTGCATTCTGACAATTTAAGGTATGTTAGCACTTGAGCTAAATGCACATCATTTAGTGCTTCAACAGATTTAAGTTCCAGAATTACTTTGTTTTCAATTATAATATCGACTCTATAACCAATATTCATTTTCACCTCTTCATAAAGTAAGGGTAAAGGTTTTTGTCGTTCTACTAGAAGTCCTGTTTTATTTAATTCGTAAAACAAGCACTCTTCGTAGGCACTTTCTAAAAGTCCAGGGCCTAAAGCTCTGTGTACTCTTAAGGCACTATCAAATACAATTGACGATATTTCATTTTCTGTAATCATTCGTTGCGATCTTTGCGGTACACTTAGCGAACCTTGCGGTCTATATCTAAACTAACTAATTATCATTTATTCTCTTTCCAAACGTGTTCTCCGTCTTCAAAAATTTCTTTACCAAAAACAGGAGCTTTAGCTTTTATTTCTTCTGTAATATACCGAGTTGCATCAAAAGTCATTTGTCTATGTTTAGACGATGTAAATACAAACAAACAGATTTCCCCAGCTTTTACTATTCCTTTACTATGATAAATATGTCCACAAGTTAAATCAAACTTTTCAAACGCAGCTTCCCTAATCTCGTCAAACACTTTATTCGCCATTTCATCATAAGCTGAATAATCAATCGCAACAACTTGCTCCCCATCAATTACATCAGCTCTTACCTGACCCAAAAAGATATCGTGTGCTCCAATGTTTGTTTTCACTTGATGATGAGCAATAGAATTCGATATTTTTTCCGGTGTTATCGGACCATCTACTAAGGAGTTTTTTATCTTTTTCTTTTCCATGTTGTTCTTTTTAAGTTTTTGATGAGTTTTAAAACACACCCCTAGAATTTCTAAGCAACAAGTTGCAAAGAATTTCTTGCCCCTACTTCGATTACACTCAGTACAGCGTCTCAAGAGGGGATTTACCAGTTTACTATACCATCGGTAAGGTTAATTAAATTATTAAAGCCATTTTCTTTTAAAAAATCAATCGCATGCATACTTCTTATTCCATGCTGACAGTGTACAATCACCTTTTTATTTTTTGATATCTTATCCATATTCTGAGGTATAGTTTGCAAAGGAATATTAATCGCATTTAAAACTTCCACTTTTGGTGTTTCATGTAATTCTCTCACATCAATCACTTGTATGTCTTCTTTGTTTAAGAGTTCTTTTAATTCTTCTATCGTTATTTCTTGCATATCTTTATGTTGTTTCACTCCGCAAAAGAAGTCATAATCCATTTGCTCAAAATTAAAATCTTGGGCTAATACTTTTTGTATTTGTTCTTCGGAACGATTTATATTTAATGTTAAAAATAAATTATCTAAAGAATTATAGGTTAACAATTTGCCCGATAAAACTTCTCCAATTTCAAGTATCATCTTTAATGCTTCATTGGCTTGTTGAGTTCCTATTAAACCTGGCAAAACACCTATAACTCCAACATCAGAACAATTTGGTACACTTCCAGCTTTTGGTGCCTCTGGGAAGAGACAACGATAACTTGGTCCATTTTTGTAATTAAATACCGTCACTTGTCCTTCAAACTTATAAATAGCTCCATAAACCAATGGTTTACTCGTAATTACACAAGCATCATTTATCAAATAACGTGTAGAAAAATTATCTGTTCCATCAACAATTATATCATAGGAAGAAAACAGTTGAATTGCATTGCTTGTTGTTAATTTTTCAGGGTAAACATTGAAATTAACATACGAATTTAACTGCTTTAACCTTTTTACGGCAACCTCAGCTTTATTCTTTCCAACATCATCAATTGTAAATAAAATTTGACGTTGAAGATTTGTTTCATCTATAGTATCAAAATCTACAACTCCAATAGTACCGACTCCTGCTGCAGTTAAATATTGTAATACTGGACAGCCCAACCCTCCAGCGCCAACAATTAAAACTTTAGCAGCTTTTAGCTTTTCTTGTCCAGATAACCCAACCTTATCCAAAGACAAATGTCTACTGTACCTATATTTTTCTTGGTCTGTTAATTCTGCTTTCATTTTATATTTTTCGTCTTAAATCAAAAAATTCTTCATTGTATTTTGTAATACACTTCGACTTCGCTCAGTGGGACAAAATATAAATTCATAATTCATCAATTATATTACCCTCCAGCAAATGGTGGCAACAAAGCTATTTCATCATTTTCTTTTAAAACAGCTTCTTCTGCCATCGTTTGATTTACTGCAAACTTATAATTTAAGCTTTTTAATTGGGGATATTTTTTTTCTAATTCAACAGTTAAACCTTCTAATGTTTTTATAAACAAAAAGGTTTCTTCTGTTTTATTAATAGTTTCAGCTACCATCCCAAAATATTTAAGCCTTAGCATCTTCTTTCGTGTTTATATTATTAAAAATGTGACTCGCAATATGATTCGCATCTACCACTTTATAGTTTAGCTTTTCTATTGCAACTTTTATTTTTCGTTGATTATTATCTAATTCTTTTTTTAAAAATGTTGTGCATGATTTATCGTAAACCCCAATTAATTGATGCGTTCTATTTTCTTTTTCAGGAATTACTATATCAACAGTATTACAATTATCAATTACCAACTGCAAAACCTCTTTGTTTACAAAAGGAACATCACAACTTAACACCAAATTTTTATCTGTTTCTGAATATCTTAGTCCTGTATAAATTCCTGCTAATGGCCCTTTACCTTGTATCAAATCATCATAAACAGCGTAACCAAAAACCTCATACGCTCTATTATTTGATATGATGATGATATGATCAACCATTGGTTTTACCACATCTATTACATGCTGAATCATTGGTTTTCCTTCAAAAAACATTAAGCCTTTGTCTTCTCCCATCCTAGAGCTTTCTCCTCCAGCTAATATAATGGCCGTTAGGTTCATAAATTTTCTAATTCATAATAATTTGTTATACCAACAAATATACAACGAAAATACTCCTGCATACGATTTCAAACTATGATTTGATTTAAGGCAAAAGGTGTACTTCCACAATATCTCCTTCATTTATAATTTCAGCCTCTTCTTTTGTAAAGATTAAAC
>Ga0256845_1002579_pt1 | contig 12976 bp, 12 predicted proteins | sample RiftiametaG_FD_189101 | JGI IMG/M metagenome (GOLD analysis project Ga0256845, IMG submission 189101) | Tube worm associated microbial communities from hydrothermal vent at the East Pacific Rise, Pacific Ocean - Riftia | ecosystem: Host-associated > Annelida > Integument > Unclassified ... | reverse complement strand
ACTTACTTGATAATTATAATCAGTAAAAAACACACTATCATTTCTTCGGTCAATATGGGTGTAGCGTATTTGTACTTCATATGGTGCAACACTATCCATTACCTTTTTTATTTTTGGGTGGTTGGATGCCAAGACCAATTCTAATGGATTGTTAAAGTTGCTGTTTTTGCAAGAAACCCAAAAAGAACAACAGGCTAAGAGAATAAAAAAATGCTTTTTCAAGTTTGGTTTGGTTTTTTGTCAATCTTCATATACTTCGCCACGATGAGGTTTCAGAGCATCTCTAACAGGAATCATTTGTTCTTCATTTACTACCATATAGGCTATACTGTGCATTTCACTTAAGTGGTTGTGCCCAGTAATGTTCAGCTCTAGTTGTTTTAAGACAATATATTCCTTAAGATGTATTTCATGGTGTTGGGCGGTCATGCTGGCGGCAGAACCTCTAAAATCCCAGATTAATTTTATTTTTCTAGTCAATATTTTTCTAATTTATTCCCATATTGTGGGTTTAATACCTTGACCTTTATGCCGAATATAAAAAAGCATCATAATTTATGTCTTATGAACTTGCATTAAAGCTGTTGATTTTTTAATCCAAGACGGAAGTGCCGTTTTCAGCAAAAGCTTTAAAATCTTTTGCATATTTATGGGATTGTTTTTTAAAAGCACTGGGCATTAAAAACCCCATTATTTTTATCATAAATCCAGAGAATTGGAATTCGCTTTCAGAAATCCATTTAGTGGTATTCTCGTCCACTTCCTTAAAATAGTTTTTTTGTATGTTATGTACACCTTTGGTATCATAAGTAGCATGTAGTTCATCAGGAAAATTTCTGTTGATAATGGTTTCTACCAATGACATTTCTCGTTTGCCCAATTTATAATTTAAGCTCATCCGTGCTCCATCTTGCCCCATAGTACCGGATAATAGTTCGTAATTGACAAGTCCACGTTGCCAATGCTTCATATTCTCTGGGTCATTCAATTTTTTAATAAATTCTGCTCTGGGCAGATTTATTATAATTTCTGTTGAATATTTCATATTACACCCCTTATTTCTTTACTAATTTAATGAATTAAGGACTTTGCTTTTGCTAAAAATGTGTTAATCAGTTGTTTTATCACTTGTGCAAGATAATGTAATTGTTACTTTTGCTGGATGCAGTTTTTAAAAAGAGACATAAATATGTCTGTATTGTTTTTTTTGCCCATCTTTTTGATGGTTTTCTTGGTGTCCTGTGATTCTTTTTTTAGAAAGGCAGCAGAAAGGGAACCATTGGCACGTATTGGGGATACGTACTTATATAAGGAAGATGTGCAATTGCTTTTAAACAGTAATATGTCTAAAGCTGATAGTGCGTCATTTGTCACCAATTACATTAATACTTGGGCAGTTAAGCAATTGATGATGTCCAAGGCCAAGATAAACCTGCCAGAAGATAAATTGGCAGCATTTGATCAGTTGGTCAATGACTATAGAAATGACCTTTACACGCGGGCATATAAGGAGGCATTGGTGCAGTTGTCTCAAGATACAGTGATCAGTACTTCTGAATTGAACAGTTTTTATGAAAGGGAAAAAGAAAATTTCAAGTTAAAAGAGAAAATAGTTACACTTCGTTTTATAAAATTGCCCTTACAGTTTATGAACAAAGGGGAAGTGATTCAAAAATTAAAAGATTTTAAAGAGAACGATGTTGTTTATTTGGATTCTATAGGAGTGCAATTTTTGAAGCTACACTTTAATGATTCCATTTGGATACCATCCTCTAGGGTTATTGATGAAATACCTCCTTTAACCTATGAAAATGAGGGCAGATACTTAAAAAAATCACAATTTTTTGAATTGCAGGATTCAATAGGGGTATATTTGGCGAAGGTTACAGATATTTTGGAAGTGAATGATATTGCGCCTTTACAGTATATAGAGCCCACTATTCGGCAGGTTCTTTTAAACAGAAGAAAATTGCAGTACGGTAGAAAACTTGAAACTGAAATTATTGATGAAGCCATTAAAAAAAATGAATTTGAGGTTTATGAAAAAGACTAATAAAACAACCACTTTTCTTTTGGGATTATTTTTCACAGCAATTGGGTTTTCCCAAGAAACTGATGAAATGCCCGATACACAAGTAGAACCACAAGATGTGGTTGTAGAAGAAGGTAAAAATTTCAAAAAAGATTCCACAAACAATTTTAAAAGAATAAAATTGGATGGTATAGCCTCTGTTGTTGGTGACTATGTAATATTGGATTCTGATATAGAAAAAACAATGATAGACCTTCGTAGCCAGGGGGTTTCTACAGAAGATGTTACGCGTTGTAGTCTATTGGGCAAATTAATGGAAGACCGTTTATATGCACACCAAGCAGTACAGGATAGTATTTTGGTGTCTGATGATGAAGTAAATGCAACAAGTGACAGGCAAATACAATCATTGGTACAACAAATAGGCTCTATGGAAAAGGTGCTTAGATTTTATAAAAAAGAAGATGCGGAAAGTTTTAGGGAAGAGCTTTATAAAATCAATAAGTTAAGAATGCTATCTGAAAAGATGCAAACAAAAATTGTTAGTGAAATTGAAGTATCTCCAGAAGAGATTCGTCAGTTTTTTAACAGAATACCAGAAGATGAAAGACCTGTTTTTGGAGCTGAACTGGAAATCTCACAAATTGTAAAAGAGCCCAAGGCTACAGATGAGGAGAAACAAAAGGTTATAGATAGATTAAATACAATCAGGGCAGATGTGTTGGACAATGGGTCTAGTTTTAAAGTGAAAGCCATTTTGTATACCCAAGATACGGGTTCTAAACCTACAGGAGGATTTTATAGTATTACAAAAGAAACAGGATTTGTAAAAGAATTTAAAGATGTAGCCTTTAGTTTACAAGAGGGAGAAATATCTGAACCTTTTGAAACCATATTTGGTTATCATATTATCTATATAGAGAAAATAAGAGGGCAGGAATTGGATTTACGTCATATATTAATGTCTCCTGAAGTTCCCCAGGAAGCTATTAACAAGGCAAAATCTGAGCTAGATAGTATTCGTAATGGTATCTTGAACGGTCAATTTACTTTTGCTGAAGCTGCACTTAATTTTTCTGATGAAAAAGAAACAAAATTTGATGGTGGTGTGCTACGTAACCCTGCTGATTATAGTGCCCGTTTTGAGTTGACAAAAATGGACCCATCTTTGTACAATCAAGTTAGAAATTTAAAGGACAATGAGATTTCTAACCCAATTATGGAAGAAGATGAAAGAGGTGGAGGGGTAAAATATAAAATATATAAAATTTCCAATAGGTATGATGAGCATGTGGCAGATTTTGCCCAAGATTATCTTAAAATCCAAGATTTGGCACTTAGGGAAAAGCAATTTAATGCCATCAAAGAATGGATGGATGAACATATAAAAGACGCTTATATTAGTGTTAATGAGGCAAATAAAGATTGTGAATTTGCTAATAACTGGGTAAAAGAGTAAAATACATGTCAGACGTTACCGCTATTAAAAATCTAGTTGAAAAACATAAAGACTTAAAGCAGGAAATTGCCAAGGTCATTGTTGGTCAAGTAGAAGTAGTGGATCAAATTCTACTGTCTATTTATACGGGAGGACATTCCCTTCTTATAGGAGTGCCTGGTTTGGCAAAAACATTAATGGTGAATACCATTGCCCAAACTTTGGGGTTGGATTTTAAACGTATTCAATTTACACCAGATTTAATGCCCAGTGATATCTTGGGAAGTGAAATCCTAGATGAGAATAGAAACTTTAAATTTATTAAAGGCCCTATTTTTTCTAATATTATTCTGGCGGATGAAATAAACCGTACACCACCAAAGACACAAGCAGCTTTGTTAGAGGCAATGCAAGAGCGTTCTGTGACCATTGCTGGACAGCAGTATAAGTTGGAGTTACCTTATTTTGTTTTGGCAACCCAAAACCCAATAGAGCAAGAAGGAACATATCCATTGCCAGAAGCACAATTGGATCGTTTTATGTTTGCAATTGAGCTAAAGTACCCATCTGTTCAAGAAGAGATTGAGATAGTCAAGAAAACTACTTCGGATGATACTGTACAAATAAACCCAATGTTCAGTCCTAAAGAAATTATTGAGGTACAACATTTGGTGCGTAGAATACCTGTTCCGGACAATGTGGTATCCTATGCCGTAAACTTGGTAAATAGTACACGCCCTAATTTGGAATCATCTTCAGATTATGTAAAACAATATATTGATTGGGGAGCAGGACCAAGAGCATCACAAAACCTTGTTTTGGGTGCAAAAGCACATGCAGCAATCAATGGAAAATTTTCTCCAGATATAGAAGATGTGCAAGCTGTAGCCATGGGAATCCTAAGACACAGAATCATAAAAAACTACAAGGCAGAGGCAGAAGGTATATCAGAAGAGGATATTGTCCTGAAATTACTTTAGTGTTCAATTCTTTTTACCTTAAAAATTACCATATTCCCACATCAAAAAATTTTATTAGCACTATAGATTTTCTTAAATTTGTAGAATTACCAAACTTAAAATAGACTTCATATGGCTTTTGACATAGATATGATTAAAAAGGTTTACGCCAACATGGCAGAACGTGTAGATAAAGCACGTGAAATTGTTGGTAAGCCTTTAACTCTTTCAGAGAAAATTTTATATTCTCATTTATGGGATGGCACTCCTTCTAAGGCATTTGGGAGAGGAAAGGATTATGTAGATTTTGCGCCAGACCGTATTGCATGTCAAGATGCTACGGCACAGATGGCCTTATTACAATTTATGCAAGCGGGCAAGCCTAAAGTAGCAGTTCCTACCACAGTGCATTGTGATCATTTGATCCAAGCAAAAATGGGAGCTGATAAGGATTTGCAAAATGCATTGAATACCAGTAGTGAGGTATTTAATTTTTTAGCTTCAGTATCAAATAAATATGGTATTGGGTTTTGGAAACCAGGAGCGGGAATCATACATCAAGTAGTATTGGAAAATTATGCATTCCCAGGAGGAATGATGATCGGTACCGATTCACATACTGTAAATGCAGGTGGTTTGGGAATGATTGCCATTGGTGTCGGTGGTGCTGATGCAGTGGATGTAATGGCGGGAATGCCTTGGGAACTGAAATTTCCTAAATTAATAGGTGTAAAATTAACTGGAAAATTATCTGGTTGGACAGCATCAAAAGATGTGATTTTAAAAGTAGCTGGAATTTTAACTACAAAAGGAGGTACTGGAGCCATCGTAGAATATTTTGGTGAAGGAGCAATAGCTTTGTCTGCAACAGGTAAAGGAACTATCTGTAATATGGGCGCTGAAATTGGAGCAACAACATCAACCTTTGGGTATGATGCCTCTATTGAGCGTTATTTACGGGCAACTGGTCGTGATGGCGTTGCTGATGCTGCAAATGAAGTTGCAGCTTATTTAACAGGAGATGACGAAGTATATGCTAATCCAGAACAATATTTTGATCAAGTAATAGAAATCAATTTAGATGAATTAAAACCTCATATAAATGGACCATTTACCCCAGATTTAGCAACACCTGTTGGTGAAATGACTGAGAAAGCAACTAAGAACGATTGGCCTTTAAAAGTTGAATGGGGATTAATAGGTTCTTGTACCAATTCATCTTACGAAGATTTATCAAGAGCAGCATCAGTTGCAAAACAAGCAGTAGATAATCATATAATTGCCAAAGCAGAATTTGGTATCAATCCAGGTTCAGAACAAGTACGCTATACTGCGGAACGTGATGGATTATTGGAGATTTTTGAAGACTTAAATGCAAAAATATTCACTAATGCTTGCGGGCCTTGTATAGGTCAATGGGCAAGAGAAGGAGCGGACAAACAAGAAAAGAATACAATTATACATTCCTTTAACCGTAATTTCTCTAAGAGAGCGGATGGTAACCCAAATACACATGCATTTGTAGCCTCCCCATCAATGGTTGCTGCTGTGGCAATATCTGGTCGATTGGATTTTAATCCATTAACGGATAAATTAATCAATGAAGATGGAGAAGAAGTGCTATTGGAAGAACCAACAGGAATGGAACTGCCACCAAAAGGATTTGCTGTTGAAGACGCAGGTTTTGTTGCACCAATAGCTGATGGTAGTGGTATAGAAGTCAAGGTTTCCCCAACGTCTGAAAGATTACAATTATTGATTCCTTTTGAACCATTGGGAAGTGAAATAAAAGGAGCAAAATTATTGATTAAAGCATTTGGAAAATGTACAACAGATCATATATCTATGGCAGGACCTTGGTTGCGTTTCCGTGGGCATTTAGATAATATATCCAACAACTGTTTGATTGGCGCGGTAAATGCATTTGGGCAAGCAACTAACAAAGTGAAAAACCAGTTGACCGGAGAATTTGCTCCAGTTCCTGATACGGCCCGTGCATATAAAGCGGCAGGTGTTAAATCCGTTGTTGTGGGAGACCATAATTATGGAGAAGGTTCTTCTCGGGAACATGCAGCCATGGAACCACGTCATTTGGGTGTGGCCGCGGTCATTGTGAAATCTTTTGCACGTATCCATGAAACAAATCTTAAAAAACAAGGGATGTTGGGATTAACATTTGTCAATGAAGCGGATTATGATTTGATACAAGAAGATGATACGTTCAACTTTACAGATTTAAACGAATTTGCACCAAGCAAACAATTAACGTTGGAAACAGTACATGCTGATGGTTCTATTGATATTATTAAACTGAACCATACCTATAACCAATCACAGATTCAATGGTACAATGAGGGCTCTGCACTTAATGTAATTAAAAGAGAGAACGCAGTTTAAGATTTAAAATTATGAGCTATTAAATAAACTCCTGTTCCGATAGCTATCGGTATTCAGGAGTTTTTTAGTTTTGGAAAAAACCCGCATAAGAATGAAGATTAAAAAGAAAACGATTTTAAATGTATTGCTTATAGCATTTATAGTTTCTTTTTTTGTAACCCCAATGGGGTATTGGGGTAAAATATGGCTGCATAGATTGTTTGCGTCTAGCCCTACTGTGATTGTTGAAGCTGAAAGAGAACGTATTGCAGATTATGATTGGAAGTTGAAAGATGCAGATTGGAATTATTTTAATTTCACAAAATCAGAAGGAAAAATAATTTTTATTAACCTTTGGGCATCTTGGAAGTTGCCTTCCCATGCAGAGTTAAGGAGTGTCCAAAAATTGTATGATGCCTATAGTGATAAGGTAGATTTTTATATTATTACCAATGAAGAAAGACCACCTGTGGAAGAGTTTATGGAAAAGAACAAATATACTTTTCCAGTAACTTATCTCATTATTGGTAAAAAAACGCCTATAAATCCAGAAGAAGTTCCATCATCTTATCTTATTGATAAAAAAGGTGATATCATAATTTATGAGGATGATATTGTCAATTGGAACAGCGGGAAAACACATAAAATTTTAGATAGACTTCTTGTAAATTAATACTTATGAAATTGAAAAGGAAACAATTGGTTAATGGATTATTTATTTTGGGAGCTATACTTTTACTATTTACACCAATAGGTTTTCGTGTAAAGGTTCATGTAAGTAGATTGCTTGCAGGTAGTGCAGCAACAATCAAAGAAGAAATGCAAGTTCCGTTAGATACGTATCAGTGGCAATTGGTGGATGTGAATGGAAACTCCTTTGATTTTGAAAACGAAAAAGGAAATGTGGTCTTTGTGAATTTTTGGGCCACCTGGTGTCCACCTTGTGTTGCAGAAATGCCAAGTATACAAGAGCTTTATGATGATTATGGAGATAAAGTAAGTTTTGTAATGCTGGCGAAAGACGATGTGGATAAAGTCAATAATTTTATAGCAAAGAAGAAGTATAATTTCCCAGTTTACTTTTCTAGGAGTCAGGATCCAGATGTTTTAGAATCCAAAGTGATACCAACAACTTATGTCATCAACAAAGAAGGTCGTATTATAATTGCAGAAACTGGGGCAGCAGATTGGAACAGTGATAAAACTAGATTGTTGTTAAACAGTCTAATAGAATAGTGTTCCACATTTTATTAGGCAATTTCATATTTTTTAGATAAATTGATATGGTAATTCTGACTATTTTAAGAAGAGAATCATTAGAATGACATTCTTTGGATATGAAGAAAATTAAACATTGTAAATAAATTCAGCATAAATGAGAAGAATAGTAGGAGTTTTTTGTTTGAGTATAATGATATTGGCTTGCAAAGAAGAAAAAAAGAAAGAGGTAAATACCGTTGTGTCAGAAGAAATAACTGAAGAATCAAATGAATGGGTTTCTTTAATGGATGTTTCTCATTGGCGTGGCTATAATCAAGAATCATTGCCCAGTAATTGGAAGATTTCTGACGGTATTATTGAATGTTTTGGAGCGGCTGGTGATAAGGGTGGCGATATTATCTCTATGAAGCAATATGATAATTTTGAGCTCAGTTTGGAATGGAAAATAAGCGAGGGTGGCAATAGTGGTGTCTTTTACCATGTAGTTGAGGATACAATATACCATTCCCCATACCAAACAGGTCCTGAATATCAAATCATAGATGATATAGGTTTTCCCAACCCTTTGGAAGATTGGCAAACAACAGGTGTTAATTATGCCATGCATTTGGCCAATGATAAGAAAACGTTGAAGCCTGTGGGAGAGTGGAACACCACCAAAATTATTTTTGATAACGGAAAGGTACAACACTGGCTCAATGGAGAAAAAATTGTTGACTTTGATAAGTATACCGATGATTGGAAAACAAAAAGAAACAACGGAAAATGGAACGATTATCCTGATTATGGAAAAGCCAACTCAGGATATTTGGCATTGCAAGATCATGGTGCAGGAGTATGGTTCAGGAATGTAAAAGTGAGAGAATTATAATAAGCTAGAACTTACGTTCTGGATAAAAACCGTCTATGTTCATAGATGGTTTTTTATTTGTGATGATTTCTGAAATCAATTTCCCTGTTGCAGGGCCCAAGCTCCATCCCATCATGGCATGTCCCGTTGCTATACTTAGGTTTTTATATTTTGATGTTCGTCCAATGTACGGCAAGCCATCTGGTGAAACAGGGCGGAATCCATATTGGGCCTCTGTTTTTTCTTGCTCAGTAATTTTAAAATCTTCATAGTAGGCACTGGCAGCACTGGCTATGGCTTGCACTCTTTTTTTTCTAATGGTATTGTCTATGCCAGAAAATTCCATAGTACCGGCAAATCTTGTAAAACCTTTCATTGGGGTAACGGCAACTTTGGCTTCCATTAAAACTGCGGGCAATATTACAGGAGTGGTTCTATTTACATTAATTCTGTAGCCTTTGCCTGACTGTACGGAAATATTGAGCTTTAATTTTTTAGATATTTTTTGACTCCATGAACCAGAAGCCAATACCAACTCTTCAATAGGATATGTAGCTTTGTTTGTGATAACTTCTTTTACAAATTCATTGTTCAAATTAAAATCAATTACCTCTTCATTGGTTTTAAAAACCACACCTTGCACTTTTAAGTACGCTATTAATTTTCGCATGATTTCTGATGGTGTAGTATGGGCATCACATTTGTAATGAACTGCACCTAAAAGGTCTTTGTTTAAGTTGGGTTGTAGCATGTTAAGCTCTTTTAAAGTAAGCTCTTTGACTTCCAATCCAATATCTTTTGCCCTTTTGGCCACTTCTTTTTCATGTTGGCCCTCTTTCTTTGTTTTGTATAGCATCAACAAGCCATTTTTCTCTAACTGAAAATCCCCCAAATCTTTAGAGTTGTACATATCAGTATACAATTCTTTGCTCAATAGATTAATATCTTTAATTAAGGGAATGGCCTTTTCTACATTAGCTTTGGTAGAAGATTTATTAAAGTTCCATGCCCATTTTATAAAGTCGACATCTAAACGGGGTTTCATATAAAACGGACTACTACTATTGAACATCCATTTAATACCCTTGGCCATCATGCCAGGTGAAGCTAATGGAATAATATGGCTTGGTGTTATATACCCCGCGTTAACGTAGGAGGCTCCACCGTTTAAGTTGGATTTATCTATTACTGTAATTTTACACCCTTCTTTTAATAAGTAATAGGCACAACTTAGCCCAATAATTCCTCCTCCTATAACAATAACATTTTTACTCATGCATGTATTTTATATTTGTTTTAATAGGATGCTGAAGCAAGTTCAATTCAACATCAAATTACCTGAAAACCTTCTGCATAAGGGTCTTCATCATCTATGATAATAGTATTATAGCCATAAATTCTTGCCCAACCTTCTATGCTGGGGACAATGGCTTTCTTATCGCCAATAATGGTTTCTTCCTCAATACGTCCAATAAACTGACTGCCAATAATACTTTTATGTATAAATTTCTCTCCTATTTTCAGTTTCCCTTTGGCGTGCCATTGTGCCATACGGGCAGATGTGCCTGTGCCACAAGGTGAACGGTCTATAGCTTTATCACCATAAAAAACGGCATTCCTTGCTGTTGCTTTGGAAGAAATTGTTTTTCCTGTCCAGAGAATATGGCTCAGCCCTTTGATGGAGTCGTCTTCTGGGTGAACAAAAGTGTGGGTTGTATTTATGCGGTCTCTTAAAACTCGACTCCATTTAATCAATTGCTCAGCTTTATAATTTTCTAATCCTTGAAAATTTTCTTGGACATCTATAATGGCATAAAAATTACCACCATAAGAAACATCGATTGAGAGTTTTCCCAAATCTGGACATTCAATAATAATGTTTTCTTTGGCCAAGTAGGATTTCACATTGGTCAGTCTTACAGAAGTGACCTTGTTATTTTCTTGGGTATAGGCTATTTTCACCAGCCCAGCAGGTGTTTCCATTTTTAAAACGCCAGATTTTTTGGGTTGTATAAGTTCTTCTTCTATGGCAATGGTAACTGTGCCAATGGTTCCATGTCCGCACATGGGCAAGCAGCCACTTGTTTCAATGAACAGCACGCCAAAATCGTTTTCTGGATTACTTGGTGGATAAAGAATACTTCCGCTCATCATATCATGACCACGCGGTTCAAACATTAACCCTTTTCTGATCCAATCAAATTCTTTTAAAAAATGTTGACGTTTTTCACTCATGGAATTACCAATGAGTTCTGGCCTTCCTGTTTTTACCAATCGTACAGGGTTACCACAAGTGTGTGCATCAATACAGCTAAAAGTGTAGCTCTCCATTTTTGGGTTTGTTAGATTTTGTCTTTGGAATATTCACTGTTCACCAACCTGAAAATACCCAATGCATTTTCATTTTTCAACTCTTCAGGGAGTAGATTATGCGGCCAGCTTTGGTAGCATAATGGTCTCACAAAGCGCTTAATGGCACTTGTGCCCACTGAAGTGAATCTACTATCGGTTGTAGAAGGATACGGCCCTCCATGTTGCATGGATGGACAAACCTCTACACCTGTTGGCATGCCATTATGAATCAATCTGCCCACCTTTTCCAATAAATGGTTGATGAGCTCTGGGTATTGGGACAACTCATTCTCTTCTGCAATTAAAGTAGCCGTTAACTGTCCTTCAAGGCATTTGACCACTTCAAGAAGTTCTTTACCATCTTTACATTGAACAATTAGAGAGAAAGGACCAAATACTTCTTTGTGTAGGGTGGGGTTCTTTAAAAAGACATCTCCTTGTACGGTTGCCAATTGAGGTTTTACATAATTTACTTCTGCGTTGTCAGATGAATTGGTCAAAACAGAAATACTGTCTTGAGAGGTTACTTCTGACTGATTTTTTGTGTAGGTACGTTTTATATTGGGATGCAACATACAGGAAGCATCCATGTCTTCAAGTAATTCAGCAATATTTTGAGATAATTTTTTAAGTTCATCACTTTCAATACTTAGAATTAGACCAGGGTTGGTGCAAAATTGACCCGCTCCCAATGTGATGGAACCTGCCAAATTTTCAGCAAGACTTTCTAAATTGTTTGCTATAGCTTTAGGTAACAATACTACGGGGTTTATACTTCCCATTTCAGCGAATACTGGGATAGGTTCTGGCCTGTTGTTGGCAATATCAAATAACGCTTTACCACCATTAAAACTTCCGGTGAAAACAACACATTTTATAGAAGGGTGTTTAACCAGCTCCACTCCAACTTCTATTCCACTGCTGTTTAGGTTGGAGAAAACACCATTTGGCATTCCAGTTTTCTCTGCCGCTTTTATAATGGCAGATGATACCAACTCACCAGTTCCAGCATGCATAGGGTGAGATTTCACGATTACTGGGCATCCTGATGCCAATGCAGATGCTGTATCACCTCCTGCGGTTGAAAATGCCAAAGGAAAATTACTTGCTCCAAAAACAACTACAGGCCCAGTTGGCACCAACATTTTACGAATGTCAGCTTTTGGTAAGGGTTCTCTTTCTGGTTGGGCAGTGTCAATGGAAGCTTCTACCCATGAGCCGTCCGCAACCAAATTTGCAAAAAGACGCAATTGCCCCATGGTCCTGCCACGTTCGCCAATAGCTCTACCTTCTGGTAAACCAGATTCTTGGGTGTACATGGTAATCAATTCATCACCAAGGGCTAAAATTTCATCTGCTATGGCATTCAGAAAATTATTCTTTTGAGCACCACTTGTATTTTTATAGGTGTAAAATGCTTCTGATGCCAAGGCAACAGCTTTATTGATATCATCAGATGAAGGCTCAAAAAACTCACTGGAGTTTTCGGTATTGCTTTGCGGATTAAAAGTTTTAAATGTTCTTTTAGAACCTACTAATTGGTTGCCAATATAATTTTTTCCTGTAATCATTTTTTTAGGTACGGTTTGATACTTATAAAAGCAAAGTGTTTTTATGTTTTTTAGTTTAGTACATGACAAAAATACAATCTATTGAAAATCAACAGATTAAACGTTAAAACATTATGATAAAGCATTGATTTTCAGTATCTTAGAAAGATATATCTCACATATTTTTCTAATGGAGAA
>Ga0256845_1002578_pt1 | contig 12976 bp, 12 predicted proteins | sample RiftiametaG_FD_189101 | JGI IMG/M metagenome (GOLD analysis project Ga0256845, IMG submission 189101) | Tube worm associated microbial communities from hydrothermal vent at the East Pacific Rise, Pacific Ocean - Riftia | ecosystem: Host-associated > Annelida > Integument > Unclassified ... | reverse complement strand
GTGCGCTGGCAATACCAGTGTCTGGCTACGCAGCCGATGAGAGTAAGGATGATGAAAATAAAATTACTATTACAGGCTCTCATATTAAACGATCTGATTTAGAAGGGCCTTCTCCGATCACGACGATTAGTGCCAGTGAGATCGCAGGGGTAATCAACATTATTCTTAAGCAAGGTTTCGACGGCGTCGAAGTTTCTGGTAAGTTTGGCACTACCACTGATGGTGGCGGTGAAGAGCAAAACTTTAGTATGGTTTGGGGTAGCTCTAACGCTACAACAGATCACACCTTTATCTTAGATTATTACCACCGAGAAGAAATTTTATACGGCGATAGAGATTTTTCGGCCTCAGCAAACCAGACGCTTCGTCATCCAAACGATTTAGATGCAGATGATTTCAGAAGTTCATCCGGTATACCGGGAACCATAGCGTTGGCTTCTGATCCATCCAATAGAATGCCAGACACCTTTGGCAATGATGTTTGTGCGCCTGGCGATATTGTTGGGGACTTATGTCGTTACGACTATGCGCCAGTTATGTCTTTGGCTCCATCAGCTGAACGCTTTAGTTTTAACTACATGGGTAATCACAAGGTAAACCAAGACCTAGAGTTCTTTACGGAGTTAAATGGCCAGCACTCTAAATCGGTGATCATGGGTGCAGCAAGCCCAAGTTTCAACGAATTGTTTATGGCTGGCAATAATGTTAATCATCCTTTTGCGTCTGATCTTGGACATCCTTTTTATCAGCAAGATCTCACTATGCGACGTCGATTGGTTGAAATAGGTAATCGTAAGAAAGTGGCTGTAACTGACTACTATAGGACCGTAATCGGACTAAGAGGTGCATTTGACGAATGGGATTGGGAAGTGGCAACCAATTACATTCGAAGCCGTTCTACCGAAAGAGGCGTCGATGGTTTCCCTAACTCACGTCGAGTTCAAGATGCGATCGATAGTGGTTTATGGAACCCGTTTGAACCTTCTACCAATACACAAGAAGCGCTTGATTTTATGGAAACAACAACGACTCGAGTGGGTAAATCAACTAACCGTTCAATCGATGGTAAGATTTCTGGTGCTATTACAGAAATGGAGCATGGAGACTTAATGATAGCAGTTGGTGCTGAATATCGTGAAGAAACCATCAGCGATAATCCCGATGATCAATTCTTACGTGGTGATGTATTTGGTACCGAAGCGACACAAGCAAATGGTCAACGAGATAATACTTCGCTTTTTGCTGAATTAGCCATTCCATTGTTAGAGACTTTCGAGCTTCAACTGGCGGTTCGATACGAAGACTACAGCGATTTCGGCACTACAACCAATCCTAAAGTGGCTTTCAGATGGGTACCTGCTGATAATTTGGTCTTCCGTGGTTCTTTCGGAACAGCCTTTAGAGCGCCCTCTTTGCATCAAATTGGTTTAGGTCGAACGGATGAATCACCTAGTCTGGTTGATAATCTTCGATGTGATGCGCTTGCTGGTGCGGGTAATTCCGTTGAGGTTCAAAACGCCAGAGACATCGCCTGTGGACCATGGGAGTACACCGCTGTTTTTGAGGGTAATCCAGATTTAGGTCCAGAAGAATCGACCAGTTATAATCTTGGTGTTATTTATGAGTTTTCTGACGATTTCAATTTAAGTGTCGATTATTATAATTATGAAATTGAAAACGTCATCGACTCAGATACTCAGTTTGTATTAAACACATTTGGACTTGATCCAGCTGTTGTTGACAGAACATCGTCAACAATTCTAGGCGATCCAGGCGAAATTGCTAATGTATTCGACTCATTCCAAAACATCGGTGATTTGAATACGTCTGGTCTGGATATTAATGTTGAGTACGGTTTAGAGACGGATATGGGTAAGTTTAAACAAATCAGAAGGTGACTTCGAACAACCTGAAATGCGTTGGACGCTAGCGACCAACTGGACTCAAGAAGATGTTTCAGCGAATGTTGCTATTAACTTCATCGACGAGTTTAAAGGTGATGCTAATGGTAACTTCGATCACAGAACCGTTGATTCCATGACAACTGTAGATTTTACTATAAGCTACACTGGTATTGAAAATACCACCTTGTCTTTTGGAGCAACTAATTTGTTAAACGAAGAACCTCCTTATAGTCATCATGATTTCTTTGGATTTGTTAACACAACCCATAGTGGTGTAGGCCGTTTTACTTACGTTGGCGCAAGCTATCGTTTCTAGTTAGGTAAAATAGTCAGGTAATATGAAACCCGTCTAAGAATTCCTCTTAGGCGGATTTTCTCTTTTGTCATTCCCATCAAAACCATTAAGCAAGATTTTTATCTGATAGACTCTAGTTAGAATTAGCCAGCCGCTATGATAATATGCTCCTTCAATTAGCTTAGTTTTGGTGTTTTCATGACTTCGATTAGTGCTCTTTATCAACAACATTTGGATGACTTATTAAGTCGCCATCGCTTATTAATGCAACAGGACAACTTCGAACATCTAGTCATTCCCTCAGGTGTACCTGTCGGTATTTATCTCGACGATATGAACTATCCTTTTAAATCCAGTTTTTTATTTCGAACCTACCTGCCGTTGACTGAAGTGGCCGATAGTTATCTGGTGATCGGCTTATCCGGCAAACCGATCCTGATTTATTATCAACCAATTGATTTTTGGCATTCACCCCCTTCGGATCCAGACGGCTTTTGGCCGGAGCATTTTGATATTCAGATCATCACTCAGTTTGAATCGGCTTTAGATTACTTTCCGGAAAATTCCGATCGGGTGGCGCTATTAGGCGAACCAACCCGACTCACTGACAAGCTAGATAAAGCCATTCAAAACCCAGAAAAATTGCTCAACGCTATCGATTGGCAAAGAGCTTATAAAAGTGACTATGAAATTGAATGCATGCAACAAGCCAATCAAAAAGCAGCGTTTGCTCATCGTGCTGCCGAAAGAGCTTTTAGGCAAGGACAAAGTGAATTGCAGATCCATCTTGCCTATCTTGAAGCATCTGGAATGTTGGAACATCAAATGCCTTACAGCAATATTGTGGCATTAAACAATCATGCATCGATTTTACATTACACTCAATGTGAAGCCAAAGCGCCAGCAAAATTCCAATCTTTCTTGTTAGATGCTGGGGTAACGATCAACGGTTATCATTCGGATATCACCCGAACCTACTCCTACCAACAAGATGAATTTGCGGACTTAATCTATGCCATGGACGAAATGCAATTAGCTTGCATACAGTCAATTAAAACCGGTCAAAAGTATCTGGATTTGCATATCAATGCTCATTTGCAAATTGGTGAAATCATTAATCAATTTGGTTTTGTCGATATGTCGGCTGAAGCTATGTTAGAAACGGGGATCTCAGCCACCTTTTTTCCTCATGGACTGGGCCACTTAATTGGTTTACAAGTTCATGATGTCGGCGGTCAATTTGCGGATATTTCTGGCGCGGCTAATCCGCCATCCGATTCTCATCCATTCTTGCGAAGTACTCGAAATATGGAAGTTGGTATGGCGTTTACCATTGAACCGGGATTGTATTTTATTGATACATTGCTCAAAGCCCAACAACAGAGCGAACATCGCCAGGCATTTAACTGGAGCAAAATAGAAACTTTTATGCCGTACGGTGGGATACGAATTGAAGATGATATTGTGATCCAACAGGGTGGAGTTTTAAACATGACCCGTGACGCTTTTGCCAAGTTTTTGTAATCATTATTGAACGCAGAAATGGCGGGTTTTAGAGGTGAACTGAATAATTACGAATGTTGATTGAGGAAATACTTCAAGTATTACTTACCAATACTATTCTTTGAACGATAGAGCAAACAAAGTGATTCATTTATCTTGTCTTTACGGGTGAATTCGTCGTAGACGATCTCCGTGCAGACTAATACGCTGATCTTTCAAGATCAAAGCGTTTAGAAAAATTAATCTTTTGATAAGGAATTGTAATGAGAAAATTAATGATAGTTACCGGGTTAAGTGCTTGTTTGATTTCAGCCTGCGCTCACAACCAAGCATCTGGTCCAAATGCAGGGCACGGACTGAATGGATTTTTTAGAGGGATCGCGCATTTAGTATTATCACCGATCCAGATCGCCGCTGGACTTCTCGAAGGAGTCGCCTCTCTTCCGTATTACGCTAGTACCGGATTACACGCGATTAATCAAGGAATGGTAGATGCACAAGCTAAAATCACACTAGATGATACCTATGATGCAGCCTACGGAAAACGGATCCATGAAGTAAGACCTGATGGATATACCAATGAAAAATTCCGTCGAATGAAACACGCGACAACTTATTTGCAAAAAATACTTAAGCAATATGGCGTTATCGATTATCAACATTATTTTCTCACCAGTATTGATACAGCCAATAGAGAAGGTGCGACACTTTTTGCGGTTATCTATCGGCCAGCAAACTCAATCACCGTCGTGGATAAATATGATCACAAAACGATTCGAAATTTTAACATTGAAGATCGCCTATTTTATGAGCCCTATCGATCCGACATCAATGGGAAATCATTAGACCGAATTGTTGATTGGGCAGGTGTGCCAGCAGAATCTTACGACAGCCAAAAGATGCAGGCAGTTCTTTTGACACTGGCAGCCAATGCGATAGCCGACGGTAAAAAACGGGTAGGCTATTGGGATGTGGAAACTCGTTGGATTGAGGGTGAATATCTAAAAATATTGGAAAAACAGAAATTGAAATTAAATCAGTCGATGACTATTTAAACCTAGAATAATCAGTTGAAGTCGTGGAAAGAGTGCTATTTCTCACGCTTCAACTGATTTTTCTATGACAGGTTAAAATATTGGAAGATGTAGTCGGCACTCTCTTAGTTGCCTTTTATATGCATTACAGAGCGTTAACTAAAGAGACAGTCAAATGTCAAAGTCAGAAATAGATTGGCATTTGCATCTCTTAAGGATATATTAAAGTTATCAAATCATCTAAGTAGAGTCGACTATGAAAGGAAGCTGTTTATGTGGTTCCATTAGTTATGAAATTGAACCACCTTTTAAAATGTTCCAGTATTGTCACTGTTCCCGTTGCCGCAAGTTCACTGGTAGTGCACATGCGGCAAACATATTTGTTCCACCCGAACGATTTAAATGGTTAACAGGAGAAGAAAATGTGGGGCGCTACGAAGTGCCAAATGCTAAGTATTTCGCGACTTGTTTTTGTAAACACTGTGGTTCGTCTATGCCTTGGTTAGTTCAGGGAGGAAAAAACGTTGTTGTACCTGCTGGAAGTCTTGACGATGATCCAAAGATAAAGCCAATGCATAATATTTATTGGCAATCAAAAGCGTGTTGGTATGAAAATGCGAGTGAGCTTACTCAATATGATGGTTTGCCAACGAGATAGAAAGTAAAAAATTTTGCAGTCCGATGACAGGTGCTGTATAAAGTCGCCATGAAAATGCCTAAAAGAATTAAGCCGCTATTTGAAGATGGAATAGTGGATGAAGTATTAAGCCAGCTGATGAGCGGCAAAGAAGCGACCGTTTATGTGGTTCGTTGTGGATCAGAGATCCGCTGCGCCAAGGTCTACAAAGACGCCGTTAAACGGAGCTTTAAAAAAGCGGTTGAATATCAGGAAGGCCGTCGCGGTAGGAACAGTCGGCGAGCCCGAGCCATGGAGAAAAAATCCAGCTATGGTCGCAAGCAACAAGAAGAAGCCTGGCAAAATGCAGAAGTAGAAGCGCTTTATCGTTTAGCCGATGCTGGAGTGCGTGTACCGCAACCTTATGGCTGTTTCGATGGCGTACTATTAATGGAGCTAGTCACCGATGGTGATGGTAATGTCGCACCTCGCTTAAATGATGTTTTTCTTACTGAGCAGCAAGCCATAGAAGATCATCAAACCATTATGCATGATGTTGCCCGAATGCTCGGTGCAGGCATTGTTCATGGTGATTTATCTGAATTTAATGTGTTATTAGATGAATATGGCCCAGTGATTATCGATTTACCGCAAGCGGTTGATGCGTCCGGTAATAATAATGCGAAAGCCATGTTAGTGCGTGATGTGGATAACATGACCAATTATTATTCTCAATTTGCCCCGCAGCTAGCCAATAGTCGATATGCTCAGGAGATCTGGGAGTTGTATGAAAAAGCAGAACTTAAAAAAGATATTGTATTAACTGGTCAATTTAAAGAAAGCGAACAAGAAGCCGATGTCGATGATGTATTGTTACAGATCAAAGCGGCGTTTGAGGAAGAGCAGGCACGGCTTGAGAGGTTACGCGAAGCGGAAGCTGATTAAGCATGACAGAGCTTTATATAGATTGGTTGGGCAATATTTGCAAAAACTACCAACTATCCCGTAACGATCGGAGCGCCAAAAAGACCTGTTTAGGTTCAGGATTTGCTAGCGAAAGATGATCGATAATATCCTGATTATCTAATCGCATAAAAGTATTAAAACTTTTTTCGTTGCCAATATTGGTTTGCACAGAGCCAGGTATATAATTGGTTGATGAAATGCGTTCCAGCCATTCTTTTGCCATTTGGTTATTTGGCTCAATTTTTAGCGTAAAACGTAAGTTGTTCTCCAAATAATCGTGTCCGGGATAAACCACTATTTCATCTTCGAGCACTTGAAATTGCTCAGAAATAGTTTGATACAATACTTCCTCATCGCCGCCCTCCCGGCAATGTCCGACACCAGCATTAAACAACGTATCGCCGGTAAAAATAGCTTGGGCCTGGTTTTTTTCTTTCACGATAAAACATAAATGAGCGAAGGTATGGCCGGGAGTATCTAACACTATTAGTTCATTATTGTCACCCAGCTCAATCGTTTCATTTGCTGTTAGAGTTCGAGTTAATCCGGGGATTTTATCTTTACCATTGTTGTGCGCCCATACCTCGCAATCATGTTGTTTGACTAATTCAAAATTGCCTTTGGTATGGTCCCAATGTTCATGAGTATTAATAATGGCTCTTAAGGAAAGGCCGTTAGATTTAAGGTGTTGATTGATTTTTGCAGCATCCCAAGGATCGATCACAATTGACGATTGATTGTCTAATTCAAGAATATAGGTAAAATTTCGAAGTTCGTTATGGGTATATATCTGGTGTATTTTCATCGTTTTTATTTTCAGAAAAAATCAGTATTAGCACTATAACATAATCCATTTTTTTAGATGATTATGCCAACCCGAATTACTACCGATCCCTCCCGTTATCGGTTGATATTGTCTTCGACAATTATAACCTCATGTTTTTGGAAAAACCTTTGGTTAAAAAATCCATCTGATCGGTCAAAATATTTCTATTGGCTAGGGCCAGATATTCTGATTTGTTAGGCCGGAAAGGGATCGCTAGCAGTTTCATACCCGCTTCTTCAGGTGTTCTACATCCTTTACGATTATTACAAGACTTGCAGGATGTCACACAATTTTCCCAACGATCTCGTCCGCCCCTTGCTCTTGGGACAATGTGGTCTCTAGTCAACATAGAACGGCTAAAGGTCTTTCCGCAGTATAGACATAAACCACCATCTCGTTGAAACAACGAAGCATTGCAAAGGCAAGGAGTTCGCATATCCTTGGCGTTAATAACGCCGTCGGTAGCAATCACTGAGAATATATTCAGAATAGTTTGCTTGCCTGTGAGCTGTCCAATACCACCATGCAAGCGGATAGAGTGTTTGCCATAGGTCCAGATTATTCGTTCCTTTGCGTACAAACAAGCGGCAGTTTCTAAACTGATCCACTCCATCGCTTGGCCTGCTTTATTTAATCGCAAGATCTGTGTTTGCATCATACATTATCGATCCCTATTTTCGTTAGTTTGACTCATAAGTTAGAAGCCTTAGTTTTTTGGTAGGTTTTTCTGGGCGATTTCAACCATTGTTTCCAACCTAACCAACCGCTTATCCATATCTACAGTGCGATCATTAAGCTTTTCGGTTAACCCATTTAGTCGCTTAACCTCGTCAGTTAATCTCAGTGTATCTAGTAATATATTCTTCCAACTAGCCATTAATGAAGTTCCTTATTGTCTATCATGTCGAACGTTTTTGATATTTTCGCGCTCGCTTTTTTCGTTGACTCAATCGCTTCCTTTAGGCGCATTTCCACTAATTCCATTAATTCGGGCATTTCAATATCTCCTGATGGATCATAAGCATCTATTGCAAGACGCACTACATCAGCCGCAGAAGTGTTTTTATTGGTTGCCAGCAGCTCTAGTTTTAAAATGTTAGATTCTGATATTAAGAACTGCTTTCTAACCAGTTTTTTTTGTACTTGAACTGTCATAAAGTGATACCTTTGAAGATGTTGTTTTACCATTATAGCATACACATACATATACACAATGATGAGTGATTGTTGTCACCAATTCTTTTACAAACTGCTACCAGTTGTCTTTCTATCTGTGTTATTTTCAGCTAACTAAGAATAACCGACTTTGACGTGATGCTTTCACTCTCTAAACGAATAGAATTTAGGCTAATAATATTTTCATTGATGTTGGTTGCGTCTCTAATTTCCTGTGGGCAAGATAAAAATAATTCTAAACCGACTGACAGTCAGCAGTCTAATCAACCCTATTCGTCGCCGCGGAAACCGCCTATTAGCGTTACCCATTTAGATTCTAAAACGATCAAAAATACATTGCGCAACTGGGAACAAATCCAACAATCGGGTGTTATTCGCGCGCTAAAATTGGAGTGGGAAGAAGAAAATAGTCTGCCACGCTCAGGTTCAACTAGCCTTTATCATGTTGAGTTGTTTAATCAGTTTGCTGCCAAATACGATCTAAGTGTTGACTGGATAAAAGTTAAAGATTTGAATCAAATGTTTGAATATTTGGCTGAATTTAAAGCTGATATTATTCCACGGCATTTAACGATTACTCACAATCGTTTAAATAGTATGATCTTTACTCAACCGCTGTTGCAAGATAAGGAGGTATTAGTCGCCAATAAAGGAACCTCAAAACCGTTGCAAGGTTCGCTGATTAAAGTCGCCGTTCCGGAAAGTACAGCATATATTGAAAGCATCACAAAACACTTTCCAAATTGGGAATTAACGATCCTGAAAGGAACGCTTAATTCTGAAGAAATTGCAGAATCCCTGGTTGAAAATAAAATTCAATATAGTGTGTTGGATGGATTATCGGTAAAAACGCTACAAAGTTATCGTGATGATATCGTGGCGCTGATGAACTTTCCGGAAACGAAGAAACTCGCTTGGGCAGTCAATCAAAACAATGACCATTTATTGGATAAACTTAACGAGTTTATTAGCGTTCACCATATAACACAAACATCAAGACATCGTAGAAAAATTGACTTTAAAAAAATGAGAGAAAAGAACTTGCCGTTACGAATGATTACCCGCAATAGCCCGGAAACTTACTTTTTGTGGCGTGGTGAATTGATGGGATTTGAATATGAATTAATACGTGAATTTGCAAAACGCCATAAAGTGAGGTTAGAAGTCATCGTTGCGGATGATTATCAGCACATGAAACTTCTGCTAGAACAAGGTAAGGGAGATATCATCGCTGCCGGACTTTCCAAGATCGAAGAGCGGCAATCTGAGCTAAAATTTAGCATTCGATATAATCGTGTTTCCGAATTATTGGTGGCCCATAAAGATGCACCTTTGATTAGTAGCTTTCAAGATCTCAAAGGTCGAACACTTTCAATTAGAAAAACCAGCGCTTTTTGGAGCACCACGCAAGATTTAATTGATAAGTACGGGGTCAACGTGATTGCTGCCGATGAGGATATCCCCACAGAATTATTGATCGCTCAAGTCGCCGATAGGATCATCGACTTAACCATCGCGGATAGTAACCTTATCAGTATTGAGCAACGCTTTAGAGACAACATAATGACGCCGTTGACTTTAAAAGAAAATGTACCATACGCCTATGCGGTGCGTGAAAATAATCCCCAGTTACTAAGTGCGCTTAATGCTTTTGTTAAAAAAGAATACCGAGGGACTTTTTATAACGTCATCAAAGGCAAGTATTTTGCGAGTCAAAAACGGCTAAAACGCTATCGTCAAGATCGGATTACAGTCGATTCAGGCCTCTCACCGTATGACAAGCTAGTTAAAGATAATGCCAGAAAATACCAATTTGATTGGCGATTGATCACTTCGCAAATGTTTCAGGAAAGCCGGTTTGATCCTAATGCTCGCTCAGCTGCAGGTGCGCAGGGATTAATGCAGGTATTGCCAAGAACCGCGAAAGAACTAGGATTTTTAGATTTAGTTCAACCACAACAATCCATTTCTGCCGGTATCCAATATCTTGATTGGACCCGTGCCCGCTTTACTAAAAATATTTCCCTACAAGAAAAATTATTTTTTTCTCTGGCAGCTTATAATGCTGGTTTTGGTCACGTTAAAGATGCACAGAAGTTGGCAAAAAAAATGGGCCTTCGATCTGATAAATGGTTTGATAACGTCGAAAAAGCGATGTTACTGCTGCAAAAGCCTCAATATTATAAGAAGGCACGTTTTGGATATTGCCGTGGCAGTGAGCCCGTTAACTATGTTAGAAGAATTCAGCAGAGATACTTAAGTTATGTGGAAATTACCGATTAGCAAGCATCAGTAAGCCAGCCCGTTTGAATCAAGGAATTATCATTATGCCAATGAACTATGCTGAGCAATTACAAAATGAAATCGAACATGTGCCACAAGAATACTTACCGGCCTTACTGAATATCGTTCACAGTTTCCGAGAAAGTGTGAGTCTTAAACAGTCAGCCCTTAAGAACAGCATAACATATTGATAAATATAGATTAAATCACCTAAAATGATCGACCATTTCGACCAAAAATTTAAAAAATATTACGATAAAAGTGTCGGTGCGCCAAGCAAGCCAATACGATTAATGGTTTGTTAATGCTAAAATCGCTTGAGAATTTAAGTGATGAATCCGTCGTTATTCAATGGAAACGAAATGCGTATTATCAAGCATTTTGTGGGATGACAGAATTTCAAAAAAAGTTCCTTGTCATGCGACAGAGTTGGTTCATTTTAGAAATAGAATTGGCACAGAAGGTTTCGAAAAAATATTTCAAATGAGTGTGGCTTTGCATGGAAAGTCAGCCTTAGAAAGTGTCGTTAATATTGACACCACAGTGCAAGAAAAAACATCACTTATCCAACGGATGCTAAGTTAGCCATTAAAATCATTAACCGTTTAAATAAGCTATCTAAACATTACGGGATCCAGCAAAGACGAACATTTGTTAAAGAGGTTAAAAATAGACGTTTGGATTTAAGGCACTTCCGACATGTTAAAAAGCGAGTAACTATTCAGCGTAATTACTAAAAAAAGGTGAAAAATTGCTTGACACGTTTTTTGTATTTTTTCACTAAAATTAGTTTGACTCATGATAACGCTTTAAATATAGTTTTAAAGGATCACTTTAATCCATGGCGACCTAAATATTTTCTCAGCATCACCAATAATAATTATCGCTTAGAGCGCTATTTAGAAGGCAAAAATTCGGTCTCAAAAACCCGTGATACAATCTCGGCATTGAAGGCAAATAGAGATTATTTTTGGGTGAAATTAGACGGCATTGATATCGATACAACGTTAAAGGAATTAGAGTTGACGCTTGCGCAGGAGAAAGAACTTTCTCCTGCACTACGTTCAATGATTGGCGTTTTGATCCTGATCGTTAAACGGCTGACCAATCGTATCGGATTAAATAGTAGTAATAGTAGCAAACCGCCATCGAGTGACCCCAATAGAAAAAAGAAAACTCGAAAGTCGTCAAAAAACAAAGCAGGCGGTCAGAAGAGACACCCAGGAACGACATTAAAGCAAGTTGATGATCCCGATGAAGTCGAAACGATCAAGATCGATCAAAAAAAGTTGCCAAAGGGGCATGATTATCATGATGATGGATTTGAAACGAGGCAGGTATTTGATATCGAGATCACTCGAATGGTCACCGAATATAGAGCGCAGGTTCTGGTGGACGAAAACGGCAAGCGCTTTGTTGCTTCTTTCCCAAGTGGGGTGACCAAAGCGGTGCAATAGGGCAATCGTTTAAAAGCCCATGCGGTTTATCACAGTACCAGCTATTGCCCTATAATCGCATTCAGGAATATTTTGGCGAACCATTGAATGTCTCATTAAGTCAGGGAACAATTTTTAATTTTAATAAAGAGGCTTTCAAACGTTTGGCCATGTTTAACGAGATAGCAAAAGAAGCAAGGCGAGAAATTTGCTTGAATGATTAATCCACTATGAATCGGATGTTTTAAGGTTTATCGATAATCCGGATGTCCCCTTCACGAACAATCTGGGGGAAAATGATATTCGGATGACGAAAGTTCAGCAAAAAATATCGGGCTGCTTTCGGAGTATGGAAGGCGCTGAAATATTTTGCCGAGTTCGAGGCTATTTATCGACTTGTCGAAAGCATGGTGTAAGCTCAAGTCATGCAATGAATTTAATCTTTGAAGGAAAACTACCTGAATTTGTTGGTGGGATTTCCTGAATTACGCTGAATAGTTACAAAAAGCGAAAGAAAGCCAAGAGAGCGGTTAAACGACTAAGAACAATGGCTAACGGATTGATCCGAGAATTAAGGCGTAAACGGTCTTCATATACACTTTTCGATATTCATCAGGCTGAATTTTTGATGTATGAAAAAGTCCTTGCTCAACTGCATATTAACATGCATCTTGATCAATCAATAACATCGATGATGATCACCCAATAACATTGATGATGATCGATTTTAGCTAAAATGTTATTAGCCAATCAAAGCATGTTATTGATCAATATTTAGACTTTTTCATTCTCCCTATAGGTGTTTTAACTGTTATCCTTTTCTCTTTTATTGATGAGGATAACCCATGCCAACGGCACCTATTTCTATGCGTAAACTTAAAGAGATCCTTCGATTAAAGTACGGCTGTTTATTGTCACACAGTCAAATAGCCAAGAG
>Ga0256845_1002577_pt1 | contig 12981 bp, 11 predicted proteins | sample RiftiametaG_FD_189101 | JGI IMG/M metagenome (GOLD analysis project Ga0256845, IMG submission 189101) | Tube worm associated microbial communities from hydrothermal vent at the East Pacific Rise, Pacific Ocean - Riftia | ecosystem: Host-associated > Annelida > Integument > Unclassified ... | reverse complement strand
TTTTCCGTTAATGGCTTGCTCTGCCTGTTTAATTTCTTCATCAGTATAAGGATGCCCATACCATTTAAGCAATTCCAACTTAGCAACAATGTCCTTTGAGTCAACTTTATTTTTAGTTAACCAAGGATAAGCAGGCATAATAGATTGAGGCACTACTGCACGCGGATTGTTTAAATGCATTTCATGCCATTTATCACTATACTTTCCACCCAATCTTGCCAAGTCAGGCCCTGTGCGTTTTGAACCCCACAAAAACGGGCGATCATAAATATGTTCTCCAGACAATGAAACCTCGCCATAGCGCATTACTTCCGCTACCAAAGGTCGAACTTGCTGAGTATGGCAACCCACACAACCTTCACGAATATAAATATCTCTACCTGTTAATTGCAGAGCAGAATAAGGTTTTACATTCTCTGTGCCTTTATGCAAAGATTCGTCAAATAAATTCGGCACGATTTGCACAAAACCGCCAATCGAAGAGACGATTAAAATGCCAAATATTAATAACGCTGAATTACTTTCAATAGTTCTATGTAGTTTTAACATTTAAACTCTCCTAAATTTCGTTGCCTGGATGAACTTTTGGTATTTTCACCAAGACTGGTAAGTTATGCTTACTCGCAGCATAAGTTCGATATAAGTTATAAGCCATCAATAACGCACCAAATAAGAACATTAATCCACCTATTAAACGCATCCAGTGATAAGGAATAGTCACAACAACAATATCAATAAAACTATAATTCAGTTGTCCATAATCATTAATTGACAAGTTCATAACGCCTTGTGCCACACCTGATGCCCACAATGCAATAATATAAGTTAGAACACCCATTAATGCCAACCAAAAATGTATATTTACCAAACGCTTACTATACAACTCAGATGCACCCACTAATTTTGGCACCAAGAAATAAAGTGTACCAAAAGTAACAAAAGCATTCCAGCCTAATGCACCTGAATGCACATGCCCTACTGTCCAATCGGTGTAATGACTAATAACATTCACACTTTTAATTGCCAACATTGGACCTTCAAAAGTGGCTAAAGCATAAAAAATCATTGATACTACCAAAAACTTCATACCTGGATCGGTGCGTAACTTCTCCCAAGCGCCACTCATAGTCATGACTGCATTCAACATCGTTGCCCAAGAAGGTAAGATTAGAATAATACTCATTACCATTGCCACAGTCATTAGCCAATCGGGAATAGAAGTGTAATGTAAGTGATGAGGACCCACCCAAATATAGGTATAAATAAACGCCCAAAAAGCGATCACTGAAAGACGATAACTCCAAACAGGCTTGTCTGCTTGTTTCGGTAATGTGTAATAAAACATACCTAAGAACCCTGCTGTCAAGAAAAAGCCAACCGCATTATGTCCATACCACCACTGCACAATCGCATCTTGTGCGCCCTCATAAACTGGATACGCCTGAGTCCAACTATAAGGTATTGCCAAATTATTAACAATATGCAACATCGCTACTACAATAATTAATGCACCATAAAACCAATTAGAAACATAAATTGGGCGAATTTTTCTAGTAGCAAGTGTACCAAAGAACACAACACCAAAACTTACCCAAACAATGGCCACTGCAATATCAATTGGCCATTCAAACTCAGCATATTCCTTGGTACTGGTATAACCCATTAGCAAACTTGCTACACCAACCGCTACACCAATCTGCCAGCCAATTGCTACAATCCATGCTAACTTTGGTGAAAAAAGACGCACATGGCAAGTGCGTTGCACACTATAAAATGCAGTTGCAATTAATGCTGAACCACCAAAACCAAAAATAACGGCATTAGTATGAAAGGGACGGAGACGCCCGAAAGAAATCTCTGCAATATCGAAATTAAGCCATGGCATCACTAATTCAGATGCCAAATAAGCACCCGCACTCATCCCAACAATCGCCCAAATCATCGTGCAAAATATTAAAAATATCGTTGCAGAATCCGTGTAATAAAGATCTTTATTCATAAAATTAAACTCCTAAATTGGGGCCAATACCGTGAACCCAAGCAATGGCACTAATGCCTAACAAAGAAATGCCAGCAGTTGATATAAAACCAAACAACGAACAACCCATAAAAATACCTCGATCATAATCCGTTTTTAATAAAATTGGAATAGAGGCAAATAACAAATATCCACTCAATGCAAAAATCGGGGAGAGTGCAATAACATGAAATAAAATAGAGGGATACAAATGCACCACGCCAGCTAACATAATGGGTGTTGTAATCACAGTAACCACAGCAAAAGCATCTTTTAAGGTAGCCTTAGGTGCATATACAGAAGACATCCATTTAATAGTCAATGCCGTGGCAAAAAAGCCAACAACAAGCATTAAAAAGTAAAAAATAGAAATAATAAGTGATTGCGTTAAACTCAGACGAATCGGATCCGCTATACCCATTGACCAGCCATAATAATACATGCCAAAAAAGGCACTAATAGGCGGAATAAGGATCAGCCAAATGGAAAAACCAAAAAATAATTTGGCAGGTGAATAGCTAGACTGTGCTAAACGCTCGATACTTGCTTTAATCATAAATTAACCTTAATTTTTGTAATTGAATTAATTATTCAGTCGGATATTATACTAACAAATTTACAAAATAAAAATAACTTATGTTGTTTTTTAACACTAAAAACCTTTGTATGAGTGGTAAGGGATTGGAAAAATTCAATTTTTGCCAAGTTGATAATTTCTTCAAACCTTTCCCTGACAAGAATAACAGACCAATTTTAAGAAATATTCAAGTTGGTAAGAGTGAATGCTTGATGATTATTTATATTTATGCAAAGGTCTCTACTAATTAAAATGACAGAATGGCTCTTGCACTTGGCTGATGTCAAATTTCCCAATCTCAGATAACTTCTCTTCATCAAGTAGTTTGAGTTTTTTATAACTAAAAACGATAAGACCCTGCTTTCTAAAACTGGTCATCACACGATTAATATGCACCTTGGTCAGTCCTAAAATATCACCTATGCCCTCTTGATTTAATGGGAAAAAGGCTTCATTTTCCTCATCGTTAAACATTTCTGGTGCTTGCACTTTAATACGAGCATGTAGTTCCATAATCAAATATGCCAAACTTTCAGCGGCAGTTTTTTTGCCTAAATTCAAAAGATGTTGTTGGCACACAATCAATTTACCCGATTGCAAATCAATCAGTTTTTTAGCAATTTCCGGCTGTTCGCTAATCATTTTTTGCATACTTTTGTCTGAAAATAGACAAATTCCAACATTGGTTACTGCTTTAATAGAATACGGCAATTCGCCTTTATAATTACGACTAAAACCAACAAAATCACCCGGTAATGCAATTTGCAAAATTTGTCGAGAGCCATCTTCTAAATCGTTATACAACATCAAGCAACCTGAGCGCAGAATAAAGGAATAATCGATTTTTTGCTGCTCAAGGTGCAGAATATCGTCTGCAGAAAAAAAATGATGTTTGTCACGATATTTCTGCGTTATACGAATTTTATCCTCACCAACTGCACCAAATAAAGTACGCGACCTAATTGTACATTGACTACACTCCGCAGACTCTACATTAACTGTATTAATTTTAGTTGTCATACGCTTAACGATACCATAAAAGTCACGCTCACATCCGTATATCACCCCAATTGAGACCCCTGCATTAAACTTGGATGTTGAATAAAGGGCAAATTTTATGCAGTTGTCATTTTTTTATAAAGCCTATTCTAGTGGTGTTAAAATGGGTGCTATAAGAAGTTTACCAACGAGTAAAAATTGGCCTTTAGTTAATATTTATCTCTAATTACAAAAACCTCCAATTCAAAAAATAAAAAATTCTAGTGTAATTTAAGCAATGTAAAAAATGGAGGCCTTTGCATAAATTATGGATGATTAGCAACATTCAATTTTCACCCACTTGGTAATTTATTAAACCTTGTCCTAGCAGGATTAAGGCTGAGTTTAAAAAATTACCAAGTGGGTGAAAAGTGAATTCTCTGATGATTATTCATATTTATGCAAAGGTCTCAAATGGTATTTACAGGCAAACAACTAAGGGCACAACTGTCTAAATCTTTCTGAGGCCACCCCTATTTATGTGTTTTACAAAGTGCATCAAAGGTTTTTGCAAGCACTATATAATGAAAGACTAATGTTATCTACAATTAGCGTATAATCATTCTTTCTGTGCTACTCATAAATTAACCCATGTCTGATATTCAAGAAAATAATAAACCACAAGTCAAATTTAGCGATTTAGGCCTGTCCGATTCAATCTTAAAAGTTTTAGATTCAATCGGCTACGAAACACCTTCTCCCATCCAACAACAATGCATCACCTATTTATTAGATGGCAAGGATGTTATCGGTCAAGCGCAAACGGGCACAGGTAAAACTGCCGCTTTTGCCTTGCCACTGCTTGATAAGATTGACATTAAACTCAATGCACCACAGTTGCTTATCTTAACGCCAACGCGTGAATTAGCAATTCAAGTAGCGGAAGCTGTGCAAACTTATGCACGCGGTATAAAAGGATTTCATGTATTGCCAATTTATGGTGGACAATCTTATGATGTGCAATTACGCCCACTTAAGCGGGGTGTTCATGCTGTCGTTGGCACTCCAGGTCGGGTGATGGATCATATTAAGAAAGGCACCTTGAAGTTGGACAACTTAAGATCATTCGTCCTAGATGAGGCTGATGAAATGTTAAAAATGGGCTTTATTGACGATATTAAATGGGTAATGGAACGCATTCCAGAAGAGCGTCAAATTGCCTTATTTTCAGCCACAATGCCAAGCGTAATTAAAAAAGTGGCAGAAAAATTCTTAAACAATCCAAAAATTGTTAAGGTTAAAAATAAAACAGAAACAGCATCAACAATTGAACAATCTTATATGATGGTAAGCAACATGGCGCAAAAATTAGATGCGCTGACACGCATCTTAGAGGTAACCACTTTTGATGCCATGATTGTTTTTACCCGCACCAAAACAATGACTGTTGAGTTAGAAGAAAAACTGTCAGCCCGTGGCTTCTCCGCTGCCGCTATTAACGGCGACATTGCTCAAAATCAGCGTGAACGCATTATTAACGACTATAAAAAAGGCAAAATTGATATTCTTATTGCCACCGATGTAGCGGCACGAGGTTTGGATGTTGAACGCATTTCTCATGTGATTAATTATGACATTCCACAGGATGCAGAATCTTATGTGCATCGTATCGGTCGCACTGGTCGTGCAGGTCGTTCTGGTAAAGCCATTTTATTTGTTTCGCACCGTGAAAGGCGTATGTTAAGCACGATTGAACGCATTACTCGACAAAAAATTGAACCGATTGAGCTGCCCAGTGCAAAAATTATTAATGCCAAACGCATTGAAACATTTAAAGAAAATATTTCACAAACAATTAACAATCAAAGTTTAGAAATATTTGAGAAATTGGTTACTGAATTTCAAGGGTCCAATCCAGAAATTGAACCCTTAAAGATTGCCTCTGCATTAGCATTTATTGCCCAAGGCAAGGAGCCTTTGCTCATCTCAGACAAGGTTCAAAGTTTTGGCAGAGAGCAACGCCAAGGTGAAGAGAAAATTATTTCAACCGAAGCATCACCACTAAAAGACAACCCACAAATTCCAATGTGTCGTTACCGTATTGATGTTGGCAACAACAACAATGTAAAGCCAGGTAATATTTTAGGTGCAGTGGCAAATGAAGCTGACATTGATAGCGAATATATTGGTTCAATTCAGATTTTTGATAACTTTTCAACCATTGATTTGCCAAATGAGATGCCACAAGAAGTGTTAGAAATGCTACGAAAAACTGTGGTTTGCAGTATGCGCTTAAATATGGTTGAACTCACAGACAAAAACAATACGGCAAAAGTGGGTGGATCAAAGTCAGAAGGCAACAAAGGGCGCAAGTTTGGTCGCAAGAAGTTCTCAAAAGATCGCAATGGTAGAAATTCAAATCGCAAACAAAATAACGGGGACAAGAATAATAAACACAGTAGAAAACCAAAATTCTCGAGATAAAATGTAATGATATTTACGCGTCTTTTTCCTTTTTTAACTTGGTTCAAACTTGTTACCAAGGCCTCTCTTAAGGCAGATTTAATAGCAGGATTAACAGGCGCCGTTATTGTTTTACCTCAAGGCGTAGCTTTTGCTACCATTGCTGGCTTACCTCCAGAATATGGACTATACACGGCAATGGTTACGCCTATTGTTGCCGCTCTATTTGGCTCATCACTACATTTAGTTTCAGGTCCGACGACGGCAATTTCTATTGTGGTTTTCTCAGCGATTTCTCATTATGCGGAACCGGGGTCTGATGAATTTGTTTCTTTGGCGCTAACATTGACTTTTCTTGCTGGTGTTTATCAATTAGCATTTGGTTTAGCACGCCTCGGCGCAATGGTTAATTTTGTTTCACATACGGTGGTTATTGGCTTTACTGCAGGTGCAGCCATTTTAATTGCCAGCAGTCAATTACAGCATATTACTGGTATCTTTGTGCCTAAAGGTGAGTCCTTTCTACATACTTTACTAGATTTGTATCAAGGTGCTGGTAGTGCTAATTTTTACCTTATTACCATTGGTTTGGTAACCTTAATTACAACAATTTTAGTCAAAAAATTCTTTCCTAAGTTGCCTAATTTATTATTAGGTATGGTTGTCGGCAGCATACTTGCCTTATATTTTAAAGAATTCACCGCAGATATTAAATTAGTAGGTGAAATCCCTGCACATTTGCCGCCTTTGTCTATGCCAAATTTTTCATTTGCCACTATTAAGATGCTCGCACCTGAGGCGTTTGCAGTTGCGTTATTAGGTTTGATTGAAGCAGTTTCAATTAGTCGTGCTGTGGCAACTAAATCCAACCAACGCATCCATGCCAATCAAGAATTTATTGGCCAAGGGATGTCGAATGTAGTTGGTAGTTTTCTATCCAGTTACGCTGGATCTGGCTCATTCACACGCTCAGGATTGAACTATGCTTCTGGCGCAAAAACCCCATTATCAGCCATCTTTGCAGCAATTATTTTAATGCTGATTGTGTTATTAGTTGCACCACTAATGGGCTACCTGCCTATTGCTGCAATGGCTGGTGTTATTCTTGTCGTGGCCTATAATCTTATTGATTTTCACCATATTCGTGAAACCTTAAGTTTTAGCATAGAAGAGTCTGCTGTCTTAATCACCACTTTCTTAGCGACCCTTTTCCTTGAATTGGAATTTGCTATTTATTTGGGTGTTTTACTGTCGTTGGTACTATTTCTTGGTAAAACTTCTACACCCTCCATCCCCACCTTATCTTTGGATAAAACCCAAACTAACGGTAAGAAAAAGTTGATTGATATTAATGAGAAGCCACTCAAACAATGCCCACAACTAAAAATTATTCGTATTGATATGTCAATTTATTTTGGTTCCGTTAATCACATTCAAAAACGCATCGCTACCATTTCAGAAAATGAACGCATTAACCACATTCTTATTGTTGCCAGTGGTATTAACTTTATTGACTTAGCAGGTACAGAGGCGTTAATTGCAGAAAATAATCGCTTGGTTAAAAATGGTGGTTGTCTATATTTTGTTGGTTTAAAGCCTTCTGTATATGAATTTGCTGCCAAATCGCACTTCATCCAACAGGTGGGCATATCGCGCTTTTTTGATACAAAAAAACATGCCATTGAGCATATTTACAAAAAATTGGACCGAGAAATTTGCGCCACCTGCCCAGCTCTTATTTTTGATGAATGCCAACCTTAAATACTTTTTCCTACTAGGAATAATATAACGGTTAAATACCGTGCTTTTTTGTTTACTATAGATTTCACCAAAGGTTGACCATTGCCAACAATTCACATTCTAATTTTAAAAACTTACAAAAGGTGCTATTTAATTAAAATATACCAATTGAGCATCACTTACAATCTTTTAAAAGTTTTATCAAAAAGTTTTACATAAATACTAAATTGTCATTATAATGACCCACGCCAATAGAATATATTTACTTGCTTATTATTTGATATTCCTTATCAATTAAAGGCGGTAGTTTTTTTTAATGGTTTTTTTATAATCTACAGGAGACAATATGTCTACAACAGGAAAGGTCAAATGGTTTGACGCAAAGAAAGGTTTTGGTTTCATTGAGCAGGAGAGTGGTGACGATGTATTCGTTCATTTTCGTGCGATTCAAGGTGATGGTTACAAATCACTAGATGAAGGCCAAGAAGTGGAATTTGATTTAGAAGATGGCGAAAAAGGTCCACAAGCAGCAAATGTTGTTTTAGGATAATACAAAGTTCACAAGTTAGAAAACCCGACTTACTTGGTCGGGTTTTTTATTACATTTTCTTAAATAAATGCAGGTAATTACGACTAATAGGAAGCGTCTTACCATTAGGAAAACAAATCATTAATTTATTCTGTTCATTTTTAGACACTCGACTAATAAAACTTATATTGACGATGCTACTACGATGAATTTGCCAAAAATAATTAGCATCTAATTGCAAACTTAGCACTTTAATACTGGTGGCAATTAAATATTCTTTACCTTTACTATAAACACAAGTGTATTTTTGTTGTGCTTGAAAATATTCAATCTCTTTTACATTGAGCAAAAACACATTACCCTTACTGTCAGCTGTTTTAATCCAGTGCAATTTTTTATGACCCGTATTTAATTTTCTTTTAATTTTATCCAGCGCCTCTTGATTGTCTAAACGACTGAAATATAACCAAAAAATCACAACAGCAACCACGCTAAAGAATAAAGCGGGATAAATGATTGAATAGGTTAAATCAACACCGAAAATAAAATGATGACCAATAAACGCAACCACCAAACCAAACAACAAACCCGTCAAAGAATGCCAAAGAATTTTGGTAATATTATTTGCATACTGTTCAAAGGGTATTAAAGAATTAGCCCCAAAAACACTCAGCCCAATACTGTGTGAAATCAACAACAAAGCGCCAAAGTCAATATTACCAAGTAATAAAAATAGCAACGCCGCAATGAGTGTATTAAAAACAAGTGTAATGAAGAGCGATATTAAAAGTCGATTTTGCATAATAAATGTCGTATTAGAGATTAATAAATTTTCCGTGAAGCCCCAAAGGCAAAACATAAGGTAATTTTGCCACGGCAACAGGGCCATCATTTAGTTTTTTAGCTTTAAAAATGTTAACTTTGGTGCATTTTTCTTCATAATCTAGCGTTGTCCCTATCACCCAATCATTACCGCGTGCATCTTTAATCAACAAATGCTCTTCTGCCAACTGCTTGGTATAAGAAAAATGTTGTGCCGTTCCTGTTTGATAATTATTAATAGCCACAGAATTGAAAAAAAGTTCGCCTCGTTGTTGCAATGAAACAACTTGTGTATGTGCCAGCCCTGTTTCCTTTATATCAACACTTGGAAATTCATTGTAAATATTACTGAGTTTTTCCTCAGTTGCTGTATTTTTTTCTAAATTAAGTCGCACTCGATAAGGATATGCACCCACAAACTTATTATCCACACCCTGCATCACTTCAGTAAAGACATTAAAAATATCAGCATTAGGATAACGCATAGAATCAAAAATCACTTCATTGCCTTGCTCATAAGCATTAACAAAATGAAAGACAAACTGTGCTGGTAATTCAAAAGTTTTCTGAATGTCTGAAGTATTTTTGTCAATTAACCAAACAATGCTCGCTTGTTGCTTATCAAAATAATGCGCATCTAAAAAACTGCGCTTGGCCATAATTTTGGTTTTATCAAAACGAAAAGATGGTAACAACAAAACCAAATACTTTTTAGTAATCATAAAATCATGCACCATTGGTACATTTTTAATAGGAAGAGATTTAAATTGCTTAAGTTTGCCACGATTATCAAGATGCCATAACACAATAGCATCATTCAAACTGGCGTAACCAATATTCCAAATAGAGCCATCCTGATCTTGGCGATAATGCGCCCCAAACGGCAAGCCTTTGGTTTGCGGTGACCACGATTGAATGCCAATCGTTTTTAAATTTTTAGGGTTTATTTCATAAGCACTGCCACCCTCCCACAAAGCGAATAAACGGTTATTTAATGGCAAAAGACTGATGTTTGCAACATTGATTTCATCAGCACTACTAATGCGTTTTGGCAGGTAAGTGCCGAATGTTTGGAATAACATTTTTTGTTGCTGTTTCTCAGTCAAATATTTGTGGGTATCAACCATTTTTCCAAAATGTGAGATTTTTCCATTCACAATATGGAACTTTTGCACCATTCCATCGCCATCAAACCAATGGTGGTAGCGTTTGCCATAGACTTCATTTTGAGCAGGGCCATTGCGGTAAAAGTAGCCAGTCAAATCTTGTGGAATTTTCCCTTTAACCTCAAGTTCTCCAGTTTGTAGCACCGCTTGATTTGTACCTTGCCAACCAAGCAACCAAGGCTTAATTTTGAGATTTCGATTAAAAGCTGCTGTCCATTCCTCTTGTTGAGCAAATGACAAGTGTGGAAATACCAAACTGCTTAAAGCCAAGCCACTTGTTGACTGTATAAATTCCCTTCTATTCATCGCACCAATTTCACATTAAAATTAACCGTTTCTTGCTTGTCATCAATAACAAAACTGGTCTCTTTAAAAGTTGGTTTGCCAAAATTACCCACGACATTATTTGAAAACCCATAACCTTCATTAGGAACGCCAAAAAAATTGGTACTGAGTTTATCGTCATTATCTATATCATGAAAGACGGAAAGTGCATAGGTGCCAGGATTGACATTATGAATGGTAATTTTATGGCTAAAGCTGGATATATTTTTTTTCACACTAAAAACACTGTTTGATTTATCATCTTTGTTATAGGTGTCTTTCGTATCAAGTGCGATGAACAATTTTCCAGCAATTGGTTTGATGTTACTAACATTTACTTCAATATTTGTCGCATAAGACAAACTTGAAATCAACGACAAAGAAAGTATTATTTTTTTCATTTTGATTATCCTTAAATTATAAAAAAGTTTTGTTAAAATCTTTGCATAAATACGGGTTATTCGTTTTCATACAAAGGCCTCCATTATAAGTAGAAGCAAATTTTTTATTCCATCAATAGACAAACAGTCGTTTTTGCGGATGAAGTGTTATAAAAATAGAGGTTATGAACTTTTCAGCCGCACGATTTTGACCTTTTGTCGCAACTTTACATTATTTTTGGAATAAAATGAACAACACAGCACCTATAATGACGCAAATATTAACCATAAAAACTTATTAAAACCCTTATGTAAAAAATAAATACTGGATGATTGGGTTTGTCTATTTGAAAATAGCATTACTTTCTAACAACCAAATAAGCCTTGTAAAATGAAACTCAATATTACCCACAAGAGATTTACAAAATAATGAAAACATTTTATTGGTATGATTATGAAACTTTTGACATTAGCCCAAAAATTGGGCGTATTGCTCAATTTGCAGGCATTCGCACAGATGAAAATCTCAATATTTTGTATGAAAAAATGCTTTACTGCAAACCAACCAATGATTGCCTACCTTCCCCTGAAGCCTGTGCAGTAACGGGTATTAGTCCGCAACTGTGTACAGAAAAAGGGGTAATAGAGCACCAATTTATGCAGCAAATAAACACCGAATTCAGCGTGCCAGATACTTGCACAGTTGGCTATAACTCTATTCGTTTTGACGATGAATTTACCCGCTATTCATTGTATCGTAATTTTATTGACCCGTATGCCTGGCATTGGAAAAATGGTAACACGCGTTGGGACATCTTGGATGTGGTGCGTTTGTGTTATGCACTTAAAAAAGAGGCCAGCCTTAAATGGGTGTACGACGAAAATGGTAAACCTATTTTTAGACTTGACCAACTTTCACTTGCTAATGGCATTGAACACAGCGATGCCCACGATGCATTGGCGGATGTACGCGCTACCATTGCCATTGCTAAGATTATTAAGGATACGCAACCACAACTATTTGCATACGCCTTTAGCCTTAGGCAGAAAAAAACAGTTGAACAAAAAATTAAATTGTTTGAGCCGATGTTACATACCTCAGGCATGTATTCTGCCACACTTTCTTGCACACGGCTTGCAGTTGCACTGGCATATCATCCAGAATACAATGACAGAGTGATTGTCTTTAATCTTGACCAGGACCCTTCTATACTCTTGGAATCAGACAAAGAAACATTGAAAAAACAACTGTTTACCAAGCAATCAGAACTGCCAGAAGGCGTGGAAAGATTGCAAATTAAAGACTTGATATTCAACAAAAGCCCGATGTTTGTGCCAAATATTTACAAACTTGAGCCTAAAATTATTGAGCAATTACAAATTGATATGGACACCTGCCTACAACGCTTAGAATTTATCAAAAACAATCAAACCGAAATCACCAAAATCGTACAAGATTTATATTACAATGAGCAAAAACGCCCTCCAACCGCTGATGTTGACCAATCCTTATATGACGGCTTTATGGACAATGCCGATAGACGCATTGGCGAGCAAATTCAAACACTTAGTGCAGATCAATTAAAAACATTTCACCCTAGATTTAAAGAGGAAAAACTCTCAACATTATTGATGCACTTCAAGGCAAGAAATTATCCCGATACCTTAACCCAAGACGAGCAAGAAGATTGGTTTGAAATCGTGCAAGGTCGTGTGCAAGCAGGAGAAAATGGCTATTTATCAATTGATGAATATTCTAATTCTATTAATACCATGCGTCAAACCCACCCTGACAAAGAAAAACTATGGCAACAACTAGAAGAATACGCAAAATCGTTTTTCTAAGTATTCACAATGAGACCTTTGTATAAATATGGATGATTAGAAAAATTCAATTTTTGCCCACTTGGTGATTTTCTTAAACCTTGTCCTAGCAGGGCTAAGGCTGGGTTTAAAAAATTACCAAGTGGGTGAAAAGTGGATTC
>Ga0256845_1002576_pt1 | contig 12986 bp, 11 predicted proteins | sample RiftiametaG_FD_189101 | JGI IMG/M metagenome (GOLD analysis project Ga0256845, IMG submission 189101) | Tube worm associated microbial communities from hydrothermal vent at the East Pacific Rise, Pacific Ocean - Riftia | ecosystem: Host-associated > Annelida > Integument > Unclassified ... | reverse complement strand
AAAAGTTTCACATTGTGCCAATAGTTTTCCTTTGGTATTAATGATGACGCTGGTTCCATCAAAAATCAATTCATCTTGACCACCAACCATATTGCAATAGACCAAATTGACACGGTTGTCCTTGCAACGTTTTTGTAACATACGAATCCGCGAACCGATCTTATCAACAGCATAGGGTGATGCTGAGATATTAATCAACCAATCAATGTTGTGTTTGGCCTGTTCCACTACAATCTCTGCATTATTCCAAATGTCCTCACAAATGTTTACTGCAAATTTATAACTTTCACCTCTAATTTCAACATCAAGAATGCCATCATGTGATCCAGGGGTGAAATAACGGTGCTCATCAAATACCAAGTAGTTGGGTAGTTGATGCTTATCATAAACCATTTTTATTTTTCCATTTTGGATAAAGGCTGCAGAATTGTGTAGCTTTTCGGGCTCATTGGGATGATTGCGAGGAAACCCAATGACTACACAGATTTCTTGGCACTGCTCGGTAATTAATTTAACCGATGCCAAACAATCATCGATAAATTGTTGGTGGTACAATAAATCTTCAGGCAAATATCCACATACGGTCAGTTCAGGAAAAACCAACAAGTCAACCCGCAAAGATTGGGCTTTTTTTATTTGGTCTAAAATATTGCGTTGGTTGAGGTGAATATCACCAACGGTTAAATTAATTTGCGCTATGGCTATTTTCATTTTGACACTATTAAAAGTATATGTTTTGCATTGTATTTTAACATTTACAAAAAACAAAGAAAACAAATGACTTTTACCCTATAGAAAAAAGTTAAACATTTCTGTAAGATAGTTTGATTATTATTTAAAGAGTAAGTTTCATGAAGAAATTAATTAGCGCTATTATTGTATTGTGTTTTTCCTTTCAACTATCGGCTAAAAGTCCCAGTAAACAATTTGACAAACTACTCAATGAACTGTTTGAGAAAAATGGTCCAGGTGGAGTTGCCTTGGTAGTTAAAGATGGCAAAACCATTTACCGAAAAGCTTTTGGTCTGGCCAATCTTGAATTGGGTGTTAAAATGAAACCTGAACATGTCTTCCGCATTGGTTCTATTACCAAGCAGTTTACCGCAACAGCCATCATGCAATTGGTTGAACAAGGAAAAATCAACTTAGATGATGAGATTACTAAATACATAGAAGACTACCCAACTCACGGGCACACCATTACCATTGAGCATTTACTCACCCATACATCAGGAATTAAGAGTTACACAAGTCTTGAAAAGTGGACAACTGAAGAACAAAAAAGGGATTTCACCCCAAAAGAAATGATTGATTATTTCAAGTCACAACCGATGGATTTCGTACCGGGTGAAAAATTTAAATACAATAATTCTGGTTATTTTCTATTGGGACATATCATAGAAAAAGTATCCGGACAGACCTATGAAGAATACATTCATGAGCATATATTTAAACCCTTAGGTATGAAAAGCTCCTATTATGGAAGAAATTCACCCATCATCAAAAATAGGGCTGCTGGTTATGCGAAAGATGATAATGGTTACAAAAATGATGATTTTTTGAGTATGACTCAACCTTTTTCTGCGGGTTCTTTGTTGTCAACAGTTGACGATTTATCTACGTGGTATACGGCGGTTATGTCAGGTAATGTGATGACTAAAGAAAGTCGTAAAAAAGCCCATACCAGTTATGTAGTCAATAATGGTGAACAAACCGATTATGGCTATGGCTGGTCACTCGGTAATATTCAAGGCAGTCCCTTGGTGCAACACGGTGGAGGAATTAACGGTTTCTTATCGGCATCAAATTATTTACCTCAGGAAAACATTTTTGTCACAGTGCTTTCAAATTGTATGTGTAATGCTCCCGGTGATAGTGCCACAAAGATGGTTGCAATTGCTTTGGGGAAACCCTATAACTGGAAACAAATAAAACTCGAGAAAGAATTGTTAAAATCCTATGTGGCCGTTTATTCTTCAGAATCTGATGGAGACAGGATCATTACATTTGATGAAGGCAAGTTATATTCTATGCGAACCGGTGGCTCAAAATATGAATTGTTACCTTATGGGAAAGATAAATTTTTCTTTGAAGATGGCAATTCAACATTAGAATTTATACGTGACTCACAAGATTCTATAACTTCTGTGATTTTAAAGAGTACCAGAAGTGATAAACAATGGGACAGAACTGACAAGGCCATACCAAAAATTGTTGAAATTGAAGTTGATGAAACTTTATTTGAAAAATATGCAGGAGAATATGCCTTAACTGATACTTTCCACCTTAAAATGTTTAAAGAAAATGGAATAATGTATACTCAAGCTACAGGACAACCAAAAATTGAGATCGTGGGTACTGCACAACATAAGTTCAGTTTAGTTGGTGTAGATGCACAACTAACCTTTAATTTTGATGAAGATGATACAGTCATCAGTGTAACATTGCATCAAAACGGTGATCATGAAGCTAAACGGGTTGATTGATTCTTTTTCGGCCGAGCACTAAAAAGTAATTTCAGTAATAATCTAGAAACAAGGAAGTTTCGTTGATTATGATGATTAAAATTAACCATCCTCTCGATAATGACAACCAATGCTGGTTTTATTTGACCAAGCGGCTAAAGTGATAATGACCGAAGTTCTGACGGTATTTCTTAAACCAATCAATAAATCTGAGACTTTATTGTTGCGGTAAAATTGCTCAATATCGGTTTCTAGATTACGTAATTCACGTAATGCGCGGATAAGTCGTTCTGGAGAACGACTGACGCCAACATAGTTCCACATAATGGATTGAATACGAGCAATATCATGTTGGATCAGCACTTCATCGGCAAACTTATCTTTACTAGATTTCCATGGCGGAATAGTTTTTGCATCAATAGGAGTAATTGGGTTGTTGTGCACAATGTCTCTGGCCGACTCAATACCCCAGACCAATCCTTCAAGCAAGGAGGTACTGGCCAATCGGTTGGCTCCGTGTAATCCTGTACAAGCCACTTCACCAATAGCGTACAATTGCTCAATATCGGTTTTGCCCACCTCATCAACCCAAATACCTCCGCAAGAATAATGTGCGGCAGGTGTCACAGGAATAAGTTGTTTGGTAATGTCCACATCAAATCTTAAACAATACTGATAAATTGTAGGAAAGCGCTTTATGATCTCATCTGCAGGCAGTTGAGATTTAATGTCTAGATACATGCAAGGCGTATCATTAAGTGTCATTTCGGTAAATATACCGCGAGAAACTACATCTCGTGGTGCTAAATCTAACCATTTTACTGCATATTTATGCATAAAGGGTTGGCCTTTGTCGTCTACCAATCGGGCACCTGCTCCACGCACGGCCTCTGAAATCAAAAAATTATCAGCACCTTTTTTATAAAAAGTTGTTGGGTGGAACTGGACAAATTCGGTATTTATAATACGAGCACCAGCACGACTAGCCATCGCTATGCCATCACCACGAGATCCTTTAGGATTGGAGGAGTGTAAAAATATTTGTCCCAATCCACCACTGGCGATTATGGTATGTTCGGCAATAATCCTGATAACTTTAGTCGATACATTGTCCAACACATAAGCACCCACACAACTTTTTCGTTGATAAACATTGAGTTTATCTGTGCTGTGGTGATCGGGTGTAATCAAATCAATGGCAGTGTGGTTGGTCAGTATGTTAATCAAAGGGTTGTTTAATGCGGCATCACTTAAGGCTTGTTGAATGACATTGCCAGTTGCATCTTTGGCATGAATGATACGATTAACCGAATGTGCGGCTTCTTTGCAAGTCGCCAATTGTCCATTTTCTTTATCAAAGGCAACATTGAGTTTATCCAACAATAGGTATTTTAAATGTTTGGATCCTTTTTCGGCCAGTAAATCAACCGCCTGATGATGGCACAAACCAGCACCAGCAGCTTCAATGTCAGCCACCAATAATTGTTTCGAATCATTTTCTCCTTTATAAACTATCCCTCCTTGGGCACGACAGGTATTGCTGTCATTTACATCAGCACTGCGGGTAATGACAACAGAATCAATATTGTTTTCGGCCAGTTCAATGGCAGCAGTTAAGCCAGCAATTCCACTGCCAATGATAAGGACTTTTGTTTGAATGAGTTCTTTCATGAATACTCCGACACCCTAAAAAGAAACTCCGTCATTCCTGCGAAGGCAGGAATCTCATTGGGCACTATGATATTATTAAAAAAAACCAACTTATGAAGATGATATTTTTTTGAGAATCCTTCAACCAGATTTTCTTCGTGTTCCCATATTGTTTTTGATAGATCGCTTGTTACCCCAATAGACAGAACATTCTTGTGGGGGTTATTGATTATATAGGTGACTGGTTGCTTCATAGTTTTCTCTTAGGAGATTCCTGCCTTTGCTGGAATGACGTAATTGTTGGGTGGCGGTTTAATTAACTACCCAATCCGCAACATCCGTTCTACCGACTTATACGCTCTTAAACGAATATCCTCTGGGATGGTAATTTCATATTGATTGTATTTTAGAGCATCATAGGTGTCTTTGAGTTGAATTTGGTTCATATAAGGACAGCGTACCGCACACAAACGCAGCATTTCACGGTTGGGATTTTCGGCCTGAATATTATCACCCATGGCACACTCGGTGAGCAATAAATATTTTTGCAGGTTGTTATTTTTTATGTACTTGATAATTTCTGTGGTGCTACCAGAAAAATCTGAGGCATCAACGACTTCGGGTTTGCATTCTGGGTGAGCCAATACAAATACATTGGGATGAGAAGCCCGCACATTTTCAATGTCTTGGACAGTAAACTGATCATGCACTTCGCATTTGCCATGCCAACCAATCATCTGTACATCTAGATCATTATTGTTGACTTTGTTTTTACTGGGGAAAATAATGTGCTTGCCCGTTTCTTTAGCAACATTACCTGCTAAATACTCATCAGGCAAGAAAATGACAGCCTCTGAATTTAAAGATTCTACCACTTCTTTGGCATTGCCTGACGTACAACAAATATCGGTTTCGGCCTTAACATCGGCATAAGTATTGATGTAAGTGACCACAGGAACACCTGGAAATTGAGCTTTTAATTTACGAACATCTGCTGCTGTGATTGAGGATGCTAAAGAACAACCTGCCTTGTTTGATGGCACCAATACAGTTTTTTCAGGGCTCAATATTTTAGCCGTTTCAGCCATAAATTCAACCCCACAAAAGACAATCACATCTTTGTTGGTTTCTGCTGCATTGCGTGATAAACCCAATGAATCACCAGTATAATCCGGCACAGTGTGAAATAAAGCGGGTTCCATGTAGTTGTGGCCTAAAATAACCGCGTTACGTTCCTCCTTGATTTTATTAATTTTGATCGCCATTTCGGCTTTTAAGATTAATTCGGCTTGAGAATATTGGTCTGATAATATTCGGGTCAATTTTGCCAGTGTTTCATCAAAGTTCATTAGCTTGTCTCTATTTAATTAGCAGGCTGAAATCCAAGGCAGAAACTGAATGGGTTAATGCTCCAATGGATATATAATCAACGCCTGTTTTGGAAATGTCTGAAATGGTAGATAAATTGACATTGCCAGAAGCTTCTAAATCAATTTTGCCAGAAGTAATTTTGACCGCTTTTATCATTGTTTCATTATCCATATTATCTAACATGATTCGATCAATATTGCACCTCAGTGCCTGTGCTAGCTCATCTAGATTTGTGACTTCGACCTCGATGGGATGTTGGTGTTTGTCATGTGCCAATACTTTATCAACGGCTCGCTTTATACCACCAGCTGCTTTTATGTGGTTTTCTTTAATCAATGCCATGTCATATAAACCTGTGCGGTGATTGGTTCCACCGCCGAGTTTGACTGCCCACTTATCCAGAATTCTTAAATTGGGTGCTGTTTTACGGGTATCAAGTACTTGACAGCGATTTTCACAGAGTTTTAAAAATTGATTGGTAAGTGTTGCGATACCACTCATGCGTTGTAAGAGATTCAAAGCCACACGCTCTGCACCCAGTACGCCAATGACTGAACCAGTTATTTCGGCTATGACATCCTTGCTTTTACACGTTTGCCCATCCTCAAAAAGTAGTTTAACCTTAATATTTGCATCCAGTAGTTTAAATGTTTTTTTAAATACTGCCAACCCCGCTATAATACCGTCTTGCTTGGCAATAAGTTGAGCGTTACAAATATCTGAATCTTTAAATATAGAAAGGCTGGTTAAATCGCCTGATTGGATATCTTCTTTTAAGGCGTTTTTTATTATTGAGTTAATGATAGATTTATATTTTTTAGATTTCATAAACAAATCTTAGTTTGAATACAGAGCATTATAAATGAATCACAAATCCTATTACATGAAAAAGGCCTTAAGTGAGGCTAAAAAAGGCTTATTTACCACAACCGCGAACCCACGAGTTGGATGTGTTTTGGTGAGTCGGGGACATGTTGTAGGAAAAGGCTTTCATAAACGCGTGGGCGAACCTCATGCAGAGGTGTTTGCGATTGAAAATGCGGATGAATTCTCACAAGGATCCATTGCCTTTGTGACTTTAGAACCCTGTAGTCACTATGGAAAAAATCCACCTTGCGCCGATGCATTAATCAAAGCAAAAGTTAAAAAAGTTATAGTTTGTAATAAGGACCCCAATCCATTGGTGGCAGGAAAGGGCATTGAAAAATTAAAAGCGGCAGGAATTAAGGTTAAAAAAGGCATCGATTGTGAAAAAGGCAAGCGTTTAAACGTTGGTTTTTTCCACCGCATGAAAACAGGTCTGCCCTTTGTGCGTTTAAAAATGGCACAATCTCTAGATGGCCGCACCGCCATGAAAAGTGGCGAGAGCCAGTGGATAACAGGATCCCAAGCCCGCAGTGACGTGCAATATTGGCGCGCCCGCAGTCATGCCATACTGACGGGTATAGAAACGGTTTTGCAAGATGATTGCCGAATGACTGTTCGCCCTGAACAACTACCAGAAAAGTACCAAAAACTACCCAATGATTTTGATGTTTATCAACCCATGCGCGTAGTTTTAGATACACATTTAAGAATAGCGACCGATGCCAAAATATTACAATCTGTTGGTCGCAGTGTGGTGATGACAACCAATGATGATGAAAGCAAAATTAAACAACTTCAAGATTTGGGTGTAGAAGTCGTTAAAATGCCAATGTACAATAATAAAATTGATTTAAGTGCAGTACTTAATTGGCTAGGTGACGAACAAATTAATGAGTTGTTAATTGAAGCAGGAGCAACTCTTGCTGGTTCCTTTATCCAACAAAAATTAATCAATCAACTGATTCTTTATACAGCACCAGTTATTATGGGTTCATCGGCTCGGCCTTTATTTGAAATAAACATTGAAGAAATGCAGGACAGACTCCATATTGACGACTTCACAATTAAACAAATGGGAAAAGATTGGCGATTGATTGCTAATTTATAGTTTTGTCTTAAATAGTTACCTAAAATAGTTTGCTTTTACAAATAAAAACTAATACGTAAATAAAATGCATTTATTCTCATGTTTTGAGAATAGTCTAATTGAAAATGCTATACTTCATTCAGTAAAATATGCTTTCTACTAAAGCATGCACTTTGCTAAATAAAAATTACAGGTAAAACCAAGAAATGGCTAATCTCATTCATTACAAAAAACTAATAAGGACATTAGGGTTTTCGCCAAAAGAAAATACTTCAGATATTTTTATCAAAAAATACGCAAACAACTACAGTATTGAACTAGATTTTGATGCACTAATTATTGACTATGGTAACCAAATAAAATCAGAAAGCAAAACCACACAAAATTTCTCACAGGCAGAAAATAGGGTGGTTCTAGAATGCCTAAATAGATTGCTTGAAAAAGGTTATCGCCCCCAAAACATCACCCTAATTGACAACTCCACAATTAAACAAAATGGGAAAAGATTGGCGATTGATTGTAAAATTAAATAGAATAAATTAAAAACATGATTAACAACAAGAAACAAAAAGAAATAAATAAAAGCATTAACCATTTGCTTAAATACGTTGAAAAACCAAAGTGGAGTATTCTTAAACAAGACTATTATGGTGATATGTGGACAAGCGTGGCAGAAGAGTTAAGCACAACAGATGAAGAAATTATCCACGGATTAATGCAAGGCAATTATTTAAGCAATACCTTAGTATTTTTATTTGAAAATTTCATCACACTTCATTTTGAAGATGATGAACCCAGTATGCTTGAAGAGTATATTAAACAACGTGGCTGGAGAGAAACACCTTATGCAAGACAATATTTACGCGCCTTAGAAAAAGCCACAATTGGGTTGTTTGAAATAATGGATTCAAAAAAAGGGGCATTTGTTGATGTCCGAGAACTAGGTTGTGATGAGGTTCAACGTATTTACGATTATTCAACCTCTCAGAATGCACCAAAATTTAGTTGGCTAGCAACTAAGGTGATTACAGTAAAAGGTAAAAAAATGTTTAGCGGATCTTGCCTGCACTTTAATATAGATAGTATCGAAGAGTTGTTTGCAGATATTACCAATGAACGCGAAGTAGCGTCTGAAATAATAAACAAACGTAATCAGGATAATCCGAATGATGAAATAGGTAAGGCACAAGGAGAACTTCTTGCCGATATGCATATATCAATGGTATTGCCCGACATTATATTTAACTCTTGGGTAATCAATGCATATCTGGTATTAACTAAACATCAGCCTGTTATACTCAATAAAGATGACGAGTTATTTAAACAAGTAGATGTTGTTTTCCCAATAGCTCCTGAAGATAAAAAAAATATTATTACCCGCTTAAATGATGCAGATTTTCTCGATAATGTAGAAAAAAACAAAAAATGGGCGTGGCTTGGTTGCCATAAAAATAAAATACCAGAGCTTGGAACAACTTTATTGGGTGAGTTTACACTCACCAATAAAAACATTAAACTTTCAGCCAATTCCGAAAATAGAGCTAAAAAAGGCCAAGAATACATTAAAAAGTTACTTAAAGGCCTAATTGGTAGCCCATTAATAACAGAAAAAAGCATGCAAGACTTACTGGCTGATACCAAATCCTCACGAAAATCAGCTAATACCAACCTGCTTGAAAATAGTGAAGAGTCTAAGACAATCATATCAAATGTGCTTACTGAACATTATAAAAAGACATTAGATGAAAAAATTCCAACCCTAGACAATAAAACACCTAGGCAGTGCGCTCAAGATAAAAAAATGAAACTAAAATTAATTCAATGGTTAAAAGGGCTTGAAAGTTCTAGTTCAAATAGTACGCAAATGCAGGATTATAGTTTCCAGTGGATGTGGGAAGAATTATCACTTAAATACCCAAATACTTAATCAATTAAATGAATCTAAATAACTTTGATGACAATATAGACTCTACCATTCTTGGTCGTGGATACGATTATTTTTTGGATCAAGCCGTTACACATTTAGAAGATATGAAATTTGGCACATGGGCTTCTTTGGTTGAAGGGAATCAAGATTATTCTGTGGTGATTAAGCTTGATAATGACGAAATCAAAGAATGGAGTTGTAATTGCCCTTATGAGCGTGGTCCGATTTGTAAGCACGTTGTCGCCACTTTGTATGCAATAGGTGATGACCAAGAAATAAAATCAAAAAGCAAAAAAAAGGCTAAGAAAAAAGCTGTTAAAAAAAGTAAGACAAAAGAAATTTTTTCTAAAGTTAATAAACGGGAGTTACAAGATTTTTTGCAAAAACAATTTGATGCGAATCATGGCATAAAAAATGCTTTTATTGCCTATTTTGCTGAATATCTTGATGAAGACATCAACAAGAAATATCAAATAACCGTTCGCAACATACATAAGGCAGCCACAGATCGTCATGATTTTATCGACTATCGTTCAACTTATAAACTAGCTGACCCAATAAATGACTTAATCAGTAAGGCATATGATCTTGCCAGTAACAATAATGTTGCTCATGCGCTGGCAATCTGTAAAGCCGTCATAGAGCAAGTACCCAATTTTATGCATAATGTTGATGATTCTGATGGTTCAACAGGTAGTCTTTTTGAAGATGCTTTTGATTTACTTTATGAAATTTCTGAAAATGCTCACCTTGAACTGAAAGATGAGTTGTTTAGCTATTGTCTCAAAGAGTTTCCTAAAGAAAAATACAGTGATTTTTGTTTAGAGGGTCATTTTTTAAATATTTTGCCATTACTGGTTAGTTCTTCTAAACAAGAAAAACAATTCTTTAAAGTAATTGATAAACAGCTTATTAAGGCAGAGTCAAAAAGAAATTCCAGTTATGATATTGTGCAATTGATTCAAGTGAAGATTGATTATCTTTTACTCAAAGGTCGAGAAGACGAAATACAAGTATTGGTTAATGAAAATAAACAATATCCAGAATTCAGAAAAATCTTAATGCAACAAGCACTGGATAATGAAAACTTTAAACTAGCTAAAGAACTGTGCGAGCAGGGAATATTTTTTGCCAAAGATAATGGGCACCTTGGAGTTGTTAATAAGTGGCGTAAACGATTATTAAAAATTGCAGAATTAGAAAAAAACAAACCAGATATAAGAAAATGGGCAGAAATACTTTATAACGATAACTATCGAGACATGGATTATTATAAAAAACTTAAATCGACCTATTCAACACAAGATTGGAAAATTAAGTGTGAATCTATCATTGATCAAATTAAAGGAAGAAACCAATACGGAGGATATGGATTAGCAGAAGAACTTGCTGATATTTTTATTGCAGAAAAGTACTTTGATAGGTTGTTGGCATTATTACAAATAAACCCTACAAAAATCGACTTAATTGATAGATATGCTCAACACTTAATAAAAAAGCATCCAAAGGAAATCATAGATTTATATTCAACAGGCATTAAAAAACAGGCAGAGCAAACAGGAAGACCCATATATAATCAAACCGTAACACATATGAAAATCATGTCCTCAATCCCTGAAAGTCAGCTTAAGCTTAATGACTTGATTCGATTTTTTAAAGCACAATATAAAAACCGCAGAGCCATGATGGAAATATTAAACAAGAGTTTTCCAAACCAATTTAAAGTTTTATAAAACAAACATTGAAGAAAGATAATATTGACTCCATATTAGACACTCTAAATATAACAATTGTGAATTTTTAAAATCATATGTTTACTGGTATTATACAATCCGTTGGAAAAATTGTTTCAGCAAAGGAAATTCGTGGTGACTATCAATTTGTCATTAACACAAATTTTAAAAATATGGACGATGTACAACTTGGCGATAGCATCGCAATAAATGGTGTTTGTTTAACGGTCACACATATTCAGGATAATAAAATTAGTGTTGATGTCTCTGTGGAAACAATATCTAAAACAAATGTGGCTAGTTGGCAAGTGGGCTCGCGTTTAAATTTAGAAAAATCTTTGACGTTAAAAGACAAACTTGGTGGTCATATGGTTTCTGGTCATGTGGATGCTATGGCAGAATGCCTTGGCATTGAAACCAGTGCCCGCTCAACGATTTATCAATTTAAAATTCCTAAAGCTCTGGATAAGTATATTGTTAACAAAGGTTCATTAGCTATTAACGGTGTCAGTTTAACGGTGAATACAATTGAGGAGTGTGTCGTTTCAGTCAATCTCATACCACACACTTTAGAACATACAAATTTGGGTTTGTTAAAAATAGGCGATAATGTCAATATAGAGATTGATACTATCGCCCGTTATGTAGAAAAAATGTTACAGAAACCATAATAACCGAAGCCACTACAAATAAAATGATGTAAATATAAAAATATGAACAATATACAAGAAATTATAGAAGACATCAAAAATGGTAAAATGGTTATTTTGATGGATGATGAAGACCGTGAAAATGAGGGAGATTTGGTCATAGCTGCTAATTGCATAACACCTGAAATCATTAACTTTATGTCGATACATGCCCGTGGTCTAATCTGTATGACCCTGATGCCTGAAAAATGTCAGCAATTGGGTCTAAATTTGATGGTGGATAAAAACACAGCACAATTAGAAACCAATTTTACCGTTTCAATTGATGCAGCGGATGGTATTACAACCGGGATTTCAGCCTATGATCGTTACAAGACAATTGTTGATGCTGTTAATGTTAATGCTAAGCCCGAGGACTTGGCTGTCCCTGGGCATATATTTCCATTAATGGCAAAACAAGGTGGAGTTTTGGCCCGTGCGGGTCATACTGAAGCTGGATGTGATATTGCTCATTTAGCTGGACTGACTCCAGCAGCTGTGATTGTGGAAATTATGAATGATGATGGCAGCATGGCAAGGCGCGATGATTTAATCATCTTTGCTAAAAAGCATGATTTAAAAATTGGTACCATTGCAGATTTAATCGAATACCGCATGCAAAATGAATGTACGGTTAAAATTGAAGAAGAATACGTTTTTGATAGTCAATGGGGTGAATTTAAAGTTAAACGCTTTCATGACACCATTAGCAACACACAGCATTTGGCCTTTTATATGGGTGATTTAAGTCCAGATAATGCCTGTCTGGTACGGGTACAGTTTCCTAATTTTATTCGTGAACTGCGTGGAGTGGATTCTGATGATAAATACTGGACATCACAACGTGCGATGAAGACTATTGCACAAAATGGTAGTGGTGTATTGGTTGTGTTAAATTTTAACCAAGCTGCATCGACCGATTTTGATGAAATTGGTCACAACAACAAAACCCAATATGCCTACCATAATGTTGGAATAGGCTCACAAATACTCAAATCCTTAAATGTTGGAAAGATGAAACTAATGAGTCCTGAGGTTCGTTTCCCTGCTTTGTCTGGTTTTGGCTTAGAAATCACGGAGTTCATCAATTACAAAAAAGATTATGAATAATAAAACCATCGTCATCGTTACTGCGCCCTTTTATCAACATATCATTGATGGATTATATCAAGGTGCAGAAAATTATTTAATTGCTCA
>Ga0256845_1002575_pt1 | contig 12987 bp, 12 predicted proteins | sample RiftiametaG_FD_189101 | JGI IMG/M metagenome (GOLD analysis project Ga0256845, IMG submission 189101) | Tube worm associated microbial communities from hydrothermal vent at the East Pacific Rise, Pacific Ocean - Riftia | ecosystem: Host-associated > Annelida > Integument > Unclassified ... | reverse complement strand
GGTTTATGGGCTGGATATAGGTTGTTTAGAGATCTATTAAACCCAAAAATGCAGCCGGATATAGCAGACGCTTTCTCACATATGGATGTAAAAGGAAAATTGTTAATTGAGAACCAAGACCCTAGTCGTCTTGAGAACGGCTTACAAATTGGTTATACTATTGAAGAGATGGCAGATATTGTTAGTTCGCTCCTTAGAGGAATTGGTCTTGTGTCTAATTATGCATCCATCGTTTATGTAGTGGCACACGGAAGCAGCAGTGCTAATAACCCACATCACGGTGCTCACGATTGTGGAGCTTGCAGCGGAAGACCTGGTGCTATCAATGCTAGGGTATTTGCATATATGGCTAACCATATAACGGTAAGGGCTATTTTGGCTAAAAAAGGACTTGTTATCCCACAGAACACTCAGTTTTTGCCTGCTATGCATGATACAGCAAGTGATGAAATCGGCTATTATGACCAAGAAATTTTGTGTCTTGAAAATGCGAAACAACATAACTTACACATAGAAACTTTTGAAAACGCGCTAGATATCAATGCAAAAGAAAGAGCTAGACGATTTGTATCCATAGATATTTCTAAAGACATTAAACATATTCGAAATGAGATTAAAAAACGCTCGGTTTCTTATTTTGAGCCACGTCCAGAATTAGGTCACGGTACTAATGCACTTTGTCACGTTGGCTCTAGAGAGAAAATAAAAGGATTATTTTTAGATAGAAGAGCTTTCTTACAATCCTATGATTACCGTTCAGACCCCAATGGCGATGTGCTTTTACAAGTAATAAGTCCATTGCCTGCTGTCTGCGGTGGAATTAATCTAGAATATTATTTCTCGAGGATGGATAATGAGAAAATGGGAGCTGGAACAAAACTGCCACACAACGTAATGGGATTAATTGGAGTTGCTAATAGTAGTGATGGAGACCTTAGACCAGGACTACCACTACAAATGATAGAAAATCACGATCCAGTTCGTTTACTAATGATGGTAGAACACAAACCAGAAATAGTATTAAAAACCATTAAATCTTCTCAAGCTATGTATGATTGGTTTGATAAAGGATGGCTGCATTTAGTCGCTATTTCCCCAGAAGATGGCGAGTTATACTATTTCCGTGATGGAAAATTTGAGCTTTATAATCCACTCACAAAAATTGAATCGACTAGTGATATTTTAAAGGTTATCGAAACTGCAGGAGAAATGGAATCAAATCATATTCTCGATGCTACTAAAGAAAATATCCCTGTTCAAATTTATTCTGATAAAAGTTAAATAAGATGAATTCATTACTACCTATATTATTACTTGTACCTCTGGTTTCACTTCTAGTGGGGTTCAGTTTTTCAAATAAAGATGAAAAAGCAATTTACAGAACTTCAATACTAAGTATACTTGTAAATTTCGTTACTGTTATTAGCTTGATAAGCTATTGGATTACTCATAATTTTGAGCATATTGTTTTCAAAGGCCCAACATTATATGATTCCAATGAAACAGATTTTAGTTTAAACTTTTTTGTTGATGGCTATAGTTTGGCCTACATATTTGTAGCTACTTTACTTACTGGAGCTATTATTATTTTTAGCAAAAATTACATTCATAGAGAAAAAGGGTATAAACGTTTTTTTAATAATTTAAAATTCTTTTATCTAGGATTAATGCTGGTGTTATTAGCAGATAATTTAGAAACGCTGTTTGTAGGTTGGGAAGTCTTAGGAGTCACTTCGTTTTTTCTAATTGGCTTTTACAGAGAGCGCTATCTTCCTGTTAAAAATGCTTTAAAAGTAGTTTCTCTATACCGCATAGCCGACATAGCATTATTATTAGGTATTTGGATTACACATCACTACTTTGGACATAGTATCAGTTTTTCAAGTTTTGAAGGCTTACAGAATACAGAATCGCACGTTCTAAATGATACTTTTTATCATTTTATGATTCCAAGCGTATTCTTAATTGCTGCAATGGTAAAATCTGCACAATTTCCATTTTCATCTTGGTTACCAAGAGCAATGGAAGGTCCAACGACATCAAGTGCTATTTTTTATGGTTCTTTGTCTGTACATATCGGTGTGTTTTTACTAATTAGAACAGCACCTTTTTGGGAAGACAACTTATGGTTTCATTTTCTTATTGGTGGTATTGGTCTAGTTACTTGTGTCCTAGCTACCTTAACTTCACGAGTACAATCTTCCATAAAAACTCAGATAGCCTATTCGTCAATTGCTCAAATAGGGTTTATGTTTATCGAAGTCGCATTAGGGCTTTACTGGTTTGCAATACTTCACTTTACATGTAACGCTTTATTTAGATCCTATCAGCTTTTAGTTTCTCCATCGGTACTTAGTTATAGAATACACGAGCAGTTATTTCATTTTACGCCTCCAGCTGCTCAAAAAACAGAAGGCTTGTGGAATAGAATTAAACTATCTATTTACGTGCTCTCTATTAAAGAATTTAATTTAGACACCTTTATGTTTCGTTATCTATGGAGTCCTTTAAAGACAATAGGGAACGCACTTAAATTTGTAAAAAGCAAAACATTACTCTATAGTATGGCACCTCTATTTATTTTGGGGATTTATACTGTATATAACCAAGATGTCCTATCTCTCTTTTTGGTAAAACATTTGCCAGAAACTTTTGCAGGATTAGGAATGTTATTAATCTTAAAATCATTTGTTGAAAGAGATTCTTCAATTGTGAGTTGGATACTAATAGTAGTCAATCAATTATTTTTATCCCTGGCTTTTGGATTTAATGAAGAATTCGATTTTACTCAAATACATATTTTCTTAAGTGGTATTCTAGTTGCCGGTACTTTAGGCATATGGATACTTAATAGGCTAAAAACAAAAGGTGAGGATATTTCCTTAAATCAATTTCACGGGCATTCCTATGAATATCCGCGTTTGGCTTTCTTATTTGTTATTTGTTGTTTAGCAATAGCAGGATTCCCTATTACACCAACTTTTATTGGAGAAGACTTGATGCTAGGTCATATACACGAAAATCAATTTCCGCTTTTAATTTTAGTGGTTTTAAATCTTATTCTAGATGGGCTAGTAATTTTTAGAATTTACTCAAGATTATTCTTAGGAAAGCATAAAAAAGGGTATCACGAGGTTGCTTATAGATCTTCTTAAAATCAACTAGAATTTAAAAAATAAAAAAGTAAAACATAAATTATCATATAAAATGAAAAATATAGAAATACCAAAAAAAGGAATCGCAGGTTTAAAAGCCTATTTTAAAGACGATTTAATATCAGGCTTTAGTGTTTCCTTGATTGCTTTACCCTTATGTTTGGGTATTGCCATAGCTTCGGGTGTGCCGCCACTAGCAGGTCTAATAGCAGCTATTATAGGAGGTTTGATTGCCTCGCGAATATCTGGAACATTTGTAACAATTAGTGGGCCCGCTGCAGGATTAATAGTAATCACTTTAGGTGCGGCAGAAGCTATGGGTGGTGCTGGTGTCGAAACAGGATATGCAGGATATCCACATGTCTTGGGAGCCATAATTATTGGAGGATTGATTATGGCTCTTTTTGGTCTATTAAAAGTGGGCAAAGTTGGCGACTATTTTCCATCAGCAGCGGTTCATGGTATGTTGGCCGCCATTGGTATAATTATCATTATTAAACAATTATTTCCCGCTATCGGAGCACCTTCTCCCAAAGGAGAAATTTTAGAAGTGGCAACGGATATTCCACACGCTTTTACTGAATTGAACCTCTATGCCTTGACTATTGCGTTAATTTCTATGGCAATTTTATTTGTGCATCCTATTTTAAAGGTGAAATTCATCAAAATGATTCCTGCTCCTATGTGGGTGCTCATATTTACAATTCCTACGGCTATGCTTTTAGGTATCGAGAATTTGGCAATGGTAGAAATGCCTCATAATTTGTTTGGTGAAGGAGGTTTTCAATTACCGTCTTTTGAGAAAATTGGAGAATCTGCATTTTGGATTGCTGTTGTAGGTTTTGCTTTAGTTTCGGCGATAGAAAGTCTCTTAAGTGCTAAAGCTGTGGACAGTTTAGATCCTTATAAAAGAAGCTCTAATTTGAACAGAGATTTAATCTCTATGGGTGCAGGCTCTTCTCTTTCTGCATTGATTGGTGGGCTTCCAATGATTTCTGAAATTGTACGCTCTTCTGCAAATGTGAATAATGGAGCGAAAACACAATGGGCAAACTTTTTTCACGGTGGCTTTCTTCTTATTTATTTGCTAATAGGTGTAGTTGTAATCGAGATGATTCCTATTTCTGCCTTAGCATCAATGCTTGTGTTTACTGGGTTTAAACTAGCTTCTCCAAAGGAGTTTAAACACATGTATCAAATTGGTTTAATGGAGTTTGAGATTTTTGTAGTAACGCTTATTGCAGTTCTAGCTACAGATTTGATTATTGGTATTGTAATCGGAATTTTATTCAAATATGTATTGATTCTTTTTAAAGGAACAAAGTTTAAGGAATTGTTTAAATCTAATTTAGATATACGTCATGAGGGAGAGGTAAAGAAAATTCACCTGAAAGGCTCACAAATTTTCTCCAATTACTTATCGCTTAAAAAGAAAATGGATAGTGGTGTTCAAAGGCACAACGAACTTATTCTTGACTTCTCAGAAGTTGAATTTGTAGATCATACCGTTATGGAACATTTAGAAGATTATGCGCGATTAGCCAAGTTAAATGGTAAAGATGTACATATTGAAAATGCCGATGGTTTAAATCCTGTATCTAATCATCCGTTAGCTGCTAGAGATCGCAGAACAAAAGCAAAATTCGATAATATCAACATCGATGCTCGAACACTCCAACAACTTTCGTTTTCCAACGAAAAAAACTATCAATTCAGCTCAAAGTTAAATGATTATAGCGAGTGGGGATTCTATCATTTTACCATCCGAAAACAAATTTTATCTATTGAAAATGTAATTCATTATCAAAAAAATGGAATGACCTACCAGATAGCCGACATCACTACAAAAACAGGTGCTGAAGTTACTGCTGATATTGACAAGGTAACGGCTATCAAAGTTTCGGGGATACCTGAAGTCCCTAAGTTTTATATGCAAAGAAAAGATTTCTTGGAAGCACTTAAAGATGTTTTTGATCACAATGACATCACTTTTGCCAACTTTCCTAAGTTCTCTAAACATTATGCAATTCACGCTGACGATGTAGAAGAAAAAATACGTCAATTATTCAATGATGAGCTTCTGTCTTATATGGAAACTCATGGCACTATGTTTATGAGTGGTAATGGTAAAGATTTGCTTATTCACCTGGAAGACAAACTATTAAATATCAATGAGATTGAAGCTATTATTTCACATACTGAACACATAGCGTCTGTTATATAGCCTAAAATTATAGTTGAAACTTTAGAAAATATTTCAATATGGCTATAAGACAACGCTATTAGCTAGTAAAGGTGATGTGTTACTCACAAAAACCTTTTCAGTTGTTTTATAGCCTTTTTTATACTTAAGAAAATGAAAGATATTTGTACTGCTTTATTACTAATACTAGTGTTCAACCAAGCTAGAGCTCAAGAGCAAAAGGATAGCCATTCCAGTTCTTGGAATAGTTTTATCCCTAGAGTAAAGATTGATAACTCCTTTTATACTGTTTCAGAATTTCATTTTAGACGCACTAACTTTTTAAAAGATTGGGAGCAATTTATTATACGACCAGCGATTCACTTTAAGAAGAATGAAACTTATGATTTTGCCATAGGTTATAGTTATATCAGAAATTATACATTTTCAGATTTCACGGTTCCAATTAATACAAATGAACATAATATATGGCAACAAGTACAACTAAGTCATGCGCAGGGAAAAATTAATTTCAAACATCGATTTCGATTAGAAGAACGCTTTATTGATAAAATAGTGAGCTTACCTGATGGACTCTATAACATAGATGGTAACATCTATAATAACAGGTTTCGATATCGCCTTACCCTAACCAAACCTATTATAAAGATTGATAAAAATAAAGGTATTTCAGTAAAAATATTTAATGAATTATTCATTAATTTAGAAGATGGCATTAGACCAAAATCTTTTAACCAGAACTGGTTTTATGTTGGTTTGGACTACCCTATAACCTCAAAAATGGCATTAGGTATGGGATATCACAACATAGGACTACAAGATGGTAACAATATATTTATCAGTAATCATATTTTGCAGACGACTGTTACTTATGTAATAAAATAAATTATATGACTCATTTTTTCAAAGGAAGGTTTATAAGCCTTAAGTATGCAACTAAAGGAGTGTTTCTTTTAATTAAAACGGAACATAGTATTATAACTCAATCCTTTCTCTTTCTATGTATTATCATATTAGGGTTTGTTGTAGGTATTACAAAACAAGAATGGATTAACCAGACTTTTGCAATGGGCTTAGTTTTGAGTACAGAAGGTCTAAATACGGCTGTAGAAAAGATGGCCGATTTTGTACATAAAGAAAACCACCCGAAAATTGGATTTATAAAAGATATTGCTGCGGGTGCTGTAACATTTGCAGTAGTCACCTTTTTAATAATTTTTATAATAACTTATCTGCCTTATATCTTTCAACATGTATAAAACCATAAACAGCAAACGGTTAACCGTTATCTATTCCCTTATTGTTCAATTCTTAATTATATCATTTCTTGTAAGAGTAACCTTTTACTTTTGGTCATTATTTGATATCGATTTTTCTTTGATTAGGCTCTTAAGAATCGTTTTTACAGGGTTGTTTTTTGATATTGGTACATTTTCATTTTTCATCCTTCCTTACTTTATTTATCTATTTTTATTTCCAAATAAATGGATTGGAACTATTATGGATAAAATCGCTACTTATACATTCTTTTTTATACTTACGTTAATACTAACGTTTTCCTTTTTTGCTGAATTTACTTTTTGGGAAGAATTTCAAAGTAGATTTAATTTTATAGCGGTTGATTATCTTATATATACGTACGAGGTGGTACAAAATATTAATCAATCTTATCCTATACCTTTACTACTCATAATTATTTTCGCATTAGTTTTTTTTCAATTTTTTATTGTAAAAAAAGTCAGTTCTTTTAAAAATACCTTTTCAACTCTCAGGACGCCTAAACAACGATTTATTATTGTAATAGGTCTGCTAATTCCATTATTTTTTAGCCTTTTTGTTAGTAATACCGATGCAGAATGGTCAAAAAATCGATATGAAAATGAAATTTCAAAAGCTGGTGTATATTCGTTTTTTGCTGCATTTAGAAACAATGAATTGAGTTATACTGATTTTTATAGGACTCAAGATTTAGATGTTTCATTTGCCTTTTTAAAAGAAAGGTTAAGCACCAGTAATGACACTTTATTCTCAAAAGAGAAATATCGTATTTCTAGAACTATACAGAGTTACAAGCCTGAAATAAAACCTAATGTGATTTTTATTTGTTTAGAAAGTTTTAATGCAGACTTTTTAGAACATTTTGGGAATGAAAATAGTATAACACCCAATTTAGATATGCTCCTCAGTCAAAGTGTTTCTTTTGAAAATATTTACGCAACTGGAACAAGAACAGTTCGTGGTATGGAAGCTATAACCTTATCTGTACCTCCATCGCCTGGAAGAAGCATTGTTAAACGAAACGAGAATGCTGGTTTAATGAATATTGGGAATATCTTTAAAGAGAAAGGCTATTCCAGAACATTTTTTTATGGTGGAGATGGCTATTTTGATAATATGAATAATTTTTTTGGAGGTAATGGCTTCAATATTGTAGATAGAGGTCGCGGTTATTTGTTTGGGGATTCATTTACAGCAAAAAGAACAAATATTGAAGATGATGAGGTTCAATTTGAAAATGCGTGGGGAATTTGTGATGAAGACATCTACAAAAAAGTAATTAAACAGGCTGATGAAAGTTATGCTTCAAATATACCTTTCTTTAATTTTATTATGACAACATCTAACCACAGACCATACACATACCCTGAAAGCAAAATAAATATTCCATCAGGAACAGGAAGAAATGGTGCAGTAAAATATACCGACTATGCTATTGGTAAATTTATTGAAAGTATAAAAGATAAGCCTTGGTTTGATAATACCGTTATCGCAATTATGGCAGACCATTGTGCAAGTTCTGCTGGTAAATGGGATTTAAATGTAAGCAAATATCATATCCCTGCTATGATTTACAACTTGCCATATACACCGTTTGAAATTAAAAAACAAGCATCTCAAATTGATTTTTTCCCAACACTGTTCGGGTATTTAGGATGGGATTATAGCTCTAGTTTTTATGGGAAGGACATTAATATCATAGATAGTTCTGAACAGAGAGCTTTTATCGGTAATTATAGAAAACTGGGGTTATTAAAGAATAATACACTAAGCGTTCTGGGGGATCAAAAAAAAGCTTTTTTTTACAATTATAACAAAACGGAAAATACTCTAAGCCCAATAAAAGAAAATGATACCCTGTTAAAAGAAATAATCTCTTACTATCAAACAAATGATTATCGCTATAAAAACGCATTAATGAAAGAAAGTGAGTAAAAAGAGATTAAACTAGGTGATTTGTGTCTGTTTTTTTTACATTCTTTTATACGCGAGATAGAGGTCAGTATTTAATTACTTAACTTGTATTTGAATAAAAATAAGTTATTTATGGATATTTTCAAGAGTCAAAACCTTCTAGAGTTTGCTGAACGCTTCAAAACGGATAAAGATTGCAAGGAATATTTGACCGGATTAAAGAAAAAAAAGGTTATTACAGCTTACGGATGACGGAAAGGTAAGGCGAATGTACGTGATGCGTATAGAGGATTTTTCCGCAAGACCCCTTCAATACATCTTCGTTAACAACATCAATCAGTAGGGAAGCCCAGGTGGTGACGGATAAGTGGAAAGGGAGACCTATTGCCGAAGCTTATAATATACAACAGATAGAGAGCAATAAAGGATTAAACTTCAAGGCTCTCCATACGATGATACCCCAAATAAAATCTTGGATAAGAACAACCTATTCATGGGTAAGTGATTTCAATATCGACCGATATTTCAACGAGTTTTGCTTTTGAATAAACAGGTTCCAGAACAAGGCAACCATTTTCAATAATCTGATAACTAAAATGATCAACGCAGAGAAAATTAATCAAACAGAATTAATCAGTAACTAGCTACTGACCTCTAACGCGAGAAATAAAAACATATGACCCCACCCTTGAGGTTACGCTCAAACCCTAAAGATAAAATTAACTATATGTGCAATAACAAAAAGCATACTTTTAATTATCAGAAGTATTATGGCAATGTACAGGGTTTTTACAGTTCCCTTTATGTGACATAAAACCATAAGCTCTATTGGCTCCGTCAGATTCTTTGTAAATTATATACTCGCATTTATCTATAAGCAGAATTTCCAAATCATCTTTATGAACATTATGAATGGTAATCTCGGTAACGTGTTCTAGAGCACTATCTTCTTCTTTTTGTTTTGGTTGTTCACAATTTGAAAACATAACTCCTAAAAACAAAAAGGGAAGTAGTCTTTTAATATTCATATTTGGTTTAGAATTCATTTACTCTGTTAAAAAATCAATCGTTACATCGGTAAATTCATTAGTATTCCTATTAAAAATCAAACCTTTAATTTCAACATTTCCGTGTTCAATTTTAGAGTTTAAAAAAGCGGTTTGAGTTAATTCGTATGCTTAACGATATATATTTAATTTTGCCAAATGAATTGCTTTATCAGCTTTTGATTCTTATCGTAGCCCGTTGTCTGTTTTGATGCTAAGGTAACTGCATACAGTCGCATTTGAAAATATTTACACAACATAATTACAGCTACCTTGATCAATTCCCGCCGAACTCTTATTCCCGTTTTATAGATTGTCCAAAAAAGGCATTCAAACAGGTTGAAACGGGGGCGTGCGTCCAAGAGGTCTGTCGTAAGATGGGCATCAGCGAGGCCACTCTTTACAATTGGAAGAAGAAATATGGTGGCCTTGGGATATTGGAATTACGCAGACTAAAGAGCCTCGATGATGAGAATTCGCAGTTGAAGAAGCTGGTGGCCGACCTGAGCCTTGACAAACAAATTCTTCAAGACGTGCTGAAAAAAAAAGTTCTAAGACCGTCCCGAAAGCATGGGATGGTCGATAACATTAGGATGGAGTACAACATCTCCATTCAGCGTTGCTGCAAGCTTGTATTGTTGCATAAGAATGTTTTCTATTACAAATGCAAAGGTAGAAATGATACCCTTCTGCGAATGCGCATGAACGAAATAGCCTCGGTAAGGGTGCTCTATGGGTTTTGGCGAATCTATATCCTTTTGAGAAGGGAAGGCTTTATCGACAACCATAAACGCATGTACAGTGTCTATTGTGAAGAAGGCCTGAACCTAAGGTCAAAACGTCCAAAACGCAACCGTTCGGCCACACATAGGCAACCTAGTGAGGGCAATGCCTCTAGTTTACATGAGTGTTGGAGCATGGATCTTGTCTGCGACCAGCTCTATAACGGCAATCGTTTCAGAGCGTTAACTATAGTGGATAACTATAGTCGTAAATGCCTTGCGATATGTGCCGGAAGGTCCCTAAAGGGAAGCGATGTCGTAGAGGTCATAAACCATTACCTTTGGAAACGAAGTGCTTCCAAAACGTGTCAAAGTGGATAATGGAAGTGAGTTTATCAGCAAAATATTGGACAAATGGGGGCCTTTAGAGACGAGTGCCTGAACGCAAATTGGTTCTTTTCCTTGGAAAACGCACAAGAAAAGTTCGATATTTGGAGAGAGGACTACAACGGTTTCAGACCGCACAGTTCGTGTCCCCCAACGAATTCATCGAAATGAACGAAAATAGCCCTGATTCTCTAGTTATGACCAGTACCTAAATATGGGAGGAGGTCAAGTTTCTTTTTAGAACTTAATTTACTATACTAATTTGGGGGGTATCATCATCAAACAATACAATGACCGTATCTAATAATAGATAGAAAAAAGTAGTCCAATGTATTGATGTTCCAAACATTTATATTCTTCATCGTTGCTCAAATTTGTTGGTTTCTAAATTTTTTGTAACATTCTTCCAATGAAATATAGTACCGTTCATCGCCACATATACATCCGGTTTTAGAAATTGTACTGAGCATATTGCATAACCTAAATTGAAAGGCGCGTCTGTGCCATAGGACGAACCTAAAACGAATGAGCCAACCAAGACTATCGTTTTCTTTAGGTTAAGTTTTCCGATATATTTTGCGGTAGCTTCCATTGTGAAAGTCCCGTGGGTTAATACTATTTTTTCTGAACTCGAAACCTTGATTTTATCAATCAAAAGCTCTCGGTCATCGTCTGTAATAAAGCGGCTGTCTTTATCAAGGACATTATCTATTATATAAGGAAATGAAACATTGGCCGACCTGAAAAAATCTTCAATAGAGATTTTCTTTTTACGGTTCTTGTTCTCTTCCATTTTATAGTCCAGCCCTTCAATAGTGCCGCCAGTTGTGATTATATGTATCATAAAATAGGACTTGTTGTGACCTATAAATATAATGGTTATTTTTTGTAATAAACTTTCATTCAGGCTACTGAGATGGGAAGAAACTCTAAGAATCCCGCCACTTCATCTTCTGCAACCGTACTGCATTTAAGATAGCTAGCAATGCAACACCCACATCTGCAAAGACCGCTTCCCACATTGTTGCCAAACCTCCTGCACCTAAAATGAGTACAATAACTTTAACGCCGAATGCCAACATTATATTTTGCCATACAATTTTCCGAGTGGAACGACCTATTTGAATGGCTCTTGCAATTTTACTAGGTTGGTCGTTTTTGAATGATGACATCTGCGGTTTCGATAGCTACGTCACTTCCCAAACCACCCATTGCAATACCAACATCACTCGCTGCCAATACAGGTGCATCATTTATACCATCGCCTATGAAGACTACTTTGGTATCTGACTGCTTTTTAAGTTTTTCAACTTCATTGAGTTTATCTTCAGGTAACAATCCACCTTTTGCCCAATCGAAGCCTAGCTCTTTGGCTACTTGTTGCGTAATGGAATCCTTATCACCCGACAGCATAATAATCTTTGAAATACCCGCATCCCTTATTTTTTTGATTGCTTGATGTGCATCGTCTTTAAGTTCGTCTGCTATTATTACGTAGCCCGCAAACTTACCATCTATAGCTACCATAACTATCGATTCAACGATAGTATCAGTTTCTGAAGGAACTTCTATTCCATTGCTAAACATTAAGGCTGTATTACCTATCAAAACAGTTTTCCTGTTAACAGTACCTTTTAGTCCTTTTCCTGCAATTTCTACAACTTCTGTAGCTTCAAAGTCTTCTCCTTTGGTTTTGTATTCCATTAAGACCTTAGCAATAGGGTGAGTGGATTGTTCTTCCATTGCCATCAGGTATTTCATAAATTCGGCTTCTTCCAAATCAATGGATTTTATTTCCTAGATTTTGAAAACACCTTTAGTTACCGTGCCTGTTTTGTCCATAACCACGGTATTTATTTTAGTCATTGTATCAAGGAAGGATGCACCTTTGAAAAGTATTCCATTTTTGGATGCAGCAACCAAATCTTCATAGCTTGATTGAATCTGGAAATGCCTTTCGATAGTACCAGATTTCCCAATTATTAATTTTTCAGCATTATTTTGAATAATTTGGTTTGTAGTAAAAACATAATCTCTATTGTGCCCCATCCTATGAATCCGTGTCTGACCATCGGCAATGTTATTAGGAAATATTTCCAAATAGTGTTTTGTATCTAATGGAGGGGTAATTACTGCATTCGGGTCAAATAGTCCATCAAAACGTGTCGTTTTCCTAATTGATGCCATTAACTTCATAGATTAAAAAGGTAGTATCTGATTAGTAAATTCTTTGAAGATTTCACTTGCTACTGTTTTATCAAAAGCTTTAGCGGCAACCAAAT
>Ga0256845_1002574_pt1 | contig 12992 bp, 12 predicted proteins | sample RiftiametaG_FD_189101 | JGI IMG/M metagenome (GOLD analysis project Ga0256845, IMG submission 189101) | Tube worm associated microbial communities from hydrothermal vent at the East Pacific Rise, Pacific Ocean - Riftia | ecosystem: Host-associated > Annelida > Integument > Unclassified ... | reverse complement strand
AAAATTCTAAAGAAAAAAGTAGTGTACAATAAATTCTACCTCAAATTTGAGGACTTTAGAAATCAAGTAATTCTTTTTTTAGATAATCAAATCTGGAAAGAAAAAGAATTTGAGAAAATACTCTCAGGTAATTTTCAAATTATTAAACCCGATTTTTCGGGTTCCTATGTGTAGTGAGTATATTTTCAGAAATTATTCTACAGATGGTGCTCCGGATAAAATTTCGTCGTTTGCGTAGGCTTCAAATTTTGCGAAATTCTCTATAAATGAATTTGAGAGCTCTTTAGCTTGAATATCGTATGCTTTTTTATTTTTCCAAGTTTCCTTCGGATTCAAAATTTCTGAAGGTACGTTTGGACACGTTTTCGGCATCATTAAGTTAAAAATTGGATGTTTTTCAAATTCAACATTTTTCAACTCTCCATCTAATGCCGCAGCAATCATTGCTCGAGTATATTTTAGCTTCATTCTGCTTCCTACACCATAAGACCCGCCAGTCCAACCTGTGTTTATAAGCCAAACATTTACGCCAGAGTCCTTCATCTTTTTGCTAAGCATCTCAGCATATTTAGTTGGGTGCAACGGCATAAATGGCGCACCGAAACATGCTGAAAAGCTTGGAGTTGGCTCGTTAATACCTTCTTCTGTTCCTGCAACCTTTGCTGTATAACCACTAATAAAGTGATATGCAGCCTGCCCCGGAGTAAGTTTTGAAATAGGAGGCAAAACGCCAAAAGCATCTGCTGTTAAAAAGAAAATATTCTTAGGGTTTTCACCTATTGATGGCACCTGAATATTTTTTATATTATAAATAGGATAGCTAACACGGGTATTCTGTGTAATAGAAGTATCCTCAAAATCTACTTCGCTTTTATCATTCATTACAACGTTCTCCAAAATTGCTCCTGGTTTTATTGCGTTGTAAATATCTGGCTCATTTTCTTCAGAAAGATTTATAACCTTGGCATAACAACCACCTTCAAAATTGAAAATTCTATTATCTGATGTCCATCCATGTTCATCATCACCAATTAATTTACGGCTTGGATCTGCAGAAAGCGTGGTTTTTCCAGTTCCCGAAAGTCCGAAGAAAATAGCAGTTTCGCCATCATCGCCAACGTTTGCAGAGCAGTGCATTGGCATTGCATTTTTATCTACTGGAAGTATAAAATTAAGTGCAGAGAAAATTCCTTTTTTAATTTCACCTGTATAACCAGTCCCCCCTATTAAGGCAATCTTTTTAGTAAAATTGAGGATGGCAAAATTATGTTGACGTGTTCCATCAACTTCAGGATCTGCCATGAAATCTGGTGCATTTACAATTAGCCACTCAGGATCAAAGCTTGCTAATTCTTCTTCAGTAGGACGAAGAAACATATTATAAGCAAACATATTAGACCACGGAGTTTCAGTAATTACGCGAATATTCAGTTTGTAATCTTCAGCGGCACAGGCATAGCTATCGCGCACATAAATTTCTTTTTCTGAAAGATAATCTGTCACTTTATTATAAAGTGCATCAAACATGTCTGGAGGAAATGGAATGTTTACATTTCCCCACCAAACTTCATCGCGCGTTACATCGTCCTTTACAATAAACCTGTCTTTAGGGGACCTTCCGGTAAACTCTCCAGTATTTACAGCGAGGGCACCACTACTGGCTTCTTTACCTTGTTCTTTTTGTAATGTTTCATCGTGAAGTTCTTTAGAAGAAAGTTGATACTTAACTTTTGCATTCTTGATTCCGTATTTATCAACAGAAATCGTTTTACTAGTTTGGTTATTAGCCACCATAACTTATTTTAGTTTTTTGAAGTATGCAAAAATAACAAATCTTATACAGACTTCTGAATTTAATAATAATTTATTGATTCTTTAACTTTAAGATTCCAAGCGCTAGTATAATCCAGCCTATGATAAATAGTAATCCTCCAATTGGTGTAACAAAACCAATAATAGTTGTTTCAAAAGGAAGAATAGAATTTAGCGAAAGCAGATAAATAGAGCCAGAAAAGAATAAAACACCCATCACAAAAAGCCAAAAAACTCTTTTTTTACTGTTCTGCGGAATAGAAGGAACAAGGCTCAGAATTAAAATTGCCAAGCCATGATACATTTGGTAACGCACGCCAACTTCAAAAGTTGAAAGTGCTGAAGCATCTAACATTTCCTTTAAACCATGTGCACCAAAGGCTCCAAGAGCTATAGTAATAGCCAAAATAAATGCTCCCGCTGCCCCTATATTTTTATCAAAAACCGTCATTTTACAATTTGGAATTAGTAATTTCGTCCTTCTTAAAATTAGACTTCAAAGTTAACAAAAAAACTCCCTCAATGAGAAACATATTAATTATAGGTGCAGGAAGATCAGCAACAAGTTTAATTCGTTATTTGTTGGACAAAAGTGAAAAAGAAGAACTTTTTATCACCATTGGCGATATTTCCATTCAATCGGCGCAGAAATTTGTTCAAGACCATCCTAATGCGCGAGGAATAATGCTCGACGTTTTTAATGAAGCACAACGAAAGCAAGCTGTCGAAAATAGTGATTTGGTAATTTCAATGCTGCCAGCTCGTTATCATATAGAAGTAGCCAGAGATTGTATTGAATTCAATAAACATATGGTTACTGCTTCTTATATAAGCAAAGAAATGCAAGCCCTTAATCACAAAGCCGAAGCAAAAGGATTAGTTTTTATGAATGAAATTGGCCTAGATCCTGGCGTTGACCATATGAGCGCAATGCGGGTTATAGACAAAATTCGTTCAAAGGGAGGCAAAATACTTCTTTTTGAATCGTTTTGCGGTGGTCTGATTGCTCCAGAAAGTGACGATAATCTTTGGAATTATAAATTTACCTGGAACCCAAGAAACGTAGTTTTGGCAGGACAGGGTGGTGCCGCAGAATTTATCCAAGAAGGAAAGTTTAAATACATTCCTTATCATAGACTTTTCCGTAGAACTGAATTTATAAATATTGAAGATTATGGAAAATTTGAGGTATTAGCAAATAGAAATTCCTTACAATACCAATCGGTTTACGGACTTGAGAATATCTTAACCTTATACCGCGGAACCATTAGAAGAGTGGGCTTTAGTAAGGCTTGGAATATGTTTGTGCAACTCGGAATGACGGATGACACCTATACAATTCCCGATTCCGAAAACTTAACATATCGCGATTTTGTGAACTTGTTTTTGGCTTATTCTCCTACCGATTCTGTTGAGCTTAAGCTTCGCTACGCCCTGAAAATTGATCAAGATGATTTAATGTGGGAAAAGCTGGAGGAAATAGATATTTTCAATAAGAAGAAAACAATTGGCATTAAGAATGCAACTCCTGCAATGGCACTTCAAAAAATATTGGAAGACAAATGGACTTTAGCTGCAGAGGACAAAGATATGATAGTGATGTATCATAAATTCGGTTACGAATTGGATGGTGAAAAACACCAGATTGATAGCCATATGACTTTGATTGGCGAGAACCAAACCCATACTGCAATGGCAAAAACAGTAGGATTACCAGTTGCAATAGCAGCTTTAAAAATTCTAAATGACGAAATTAAAACTCCTGGAGTACAACTTCCTATTGCTAAAGAAGTTTATGAACCAATTTTAAAAGAACTTAAAGAAAACGGAGTTATTTTCAGAGAAAAAGAAGTAGAATATCTAGGATATAATCCAGAAAATCTATATCTTGGATAGTTAATAATCAGTGAACATTTATAATAAAAACAAAGCCCGCAAAAATTTGCGGGCTTTGTTTTTACTCCAAAAATATTGTCTTTGGCACATTTTGAAAGCAATTATTTTCGGTTATAAATGCTACATCTAACAGTAGTTTCAAAATACTGAGGCAACCTAAAAATAATAGCTAGCTGTTATTTTATCTTCTTCCTAAAAAGATAGAGATAAAATATAATAACGTAGCCAACGAACCAATTGCTGCAACCACGTAGGTTCTTGCTGCCCACTTTAAGGCATCTTTTGCTCCATCATGTTCTGTGGTGTAACCATTTTACTGCTTTCTAACCAAGCTAATGCACGATTACTAGCATCGTACTCTACCGGTAGAGTGATAAATGAAAAAACAGTGGTTGCCGCAAAAAGAATAATCCCTATAAAAAATATTAGGTTCCCCAAAGCACCCATAATGTTCATTGTCGTCATTATCAATCCCGCCATAATCACAAAATTTGATAATTTACTGGCAACTCCAACTGCAGGAACAATAGCCGAACGCATTTTCAACCAACTATACGCCGTAGCGTATTGTACAGCGTGGCCACATTCGTGAGCTGCAACAGCAGCTGCCGCAGCATTTCGCTGCATATAAACACCTTCACTTAAATTCACTGTTTTATCTGCTGGATTGTAATGATCTGTCAATTGACCTGCAACTGAAATTACTTTTACGTCAGTAATTCCATTATCGGCGAGCATTTTTTCAGCAATTTCCTTTCCGCTCATTCCATTTTGAAGATGAACTTGAGAATATTCTTTAAACTTACTTTTCAGTTTGCGGCTTACATACCAGCTTACCAAAAAGAAAATTCCTGCAATTATATAGTATCCAAACATAATTTTTATTTTAAAATTCTTACTTCAATTTAATCAAAAAGCGTGCAAATTTTTAACCTACAATATTTACAATTTTTCCAGGAACAATTATTACCTTTTTCGGCATTCTTCCCTCTAAATACTGGATTGTTTTATCGTGTGCCATTACGGCAGTTTCAATTTCATCTTTGCTTAAATCAAGTGGCAACTCCATTGTAAAGCGCATTTTTCCGTTGAAAGAGATTGGATATTCCTTGCTGCTTTCTACTAAATACTTTGCTTCAAATTTTGGAAATGTGGCTGTAGAAATACTTTCTGAATGTCCCAACTTACTCCAAAGTTCCTCTGCAATATGTGGTGCATAGGGCGAAATAAGAATTGCCAACGGCCCTAAAACTTCTTTCGAATTACATTTTTCTGCTGTAAGCTCATTAACCGCAATCATAAAAGATGAAACTGAAGTATTAAAACTGAAATTCTCAATATCTTCTTGGACTTTCTTTATTGTTTTATGAAGCGTCTTTAAACTGTCTTTTGAAGCTGCATCGTCTGAAACATAAAAACTTTCGTTTTCACCCGAATGATAGAGTTTCCAAAGTTTTTTAAGGAAACCATGTACGCCAGTAATTCCAGCGGTATTCCAAGGTTTTGCTTGCTCTAACGGACCTAAAAACATTTCATATAATCGCAATGTATCGGCGCCATATTGCTCACAAATATTATCGGGGTTTACAACGTTAAGCCAGCTTTTAGACATTTTTTCTGGCTCACGACCCACGATAAGCTTTGAATTTTCCAACTCAAATTCTGCATTATTGTATTCTGAATTTGAGTTTTTAAATTCCTCGATATCTAATTCGTTATGTTTGTTAATGAAAAAAATATTTACTCGTTTAGGGTTAAAATTAATTTTAACCGTATAAGGATTAAACGATGATTTACCTATATCTGCAGCAATCGTAGGATTTAATATTTTTAACCTTTTGACATAGTTATTTTGAATTTGGCTTATCTTATTAATATCTTCAAAATCTTCATTATTTAAATTCTTAAGAATGATTTTTTCATCCTCACTAAGGAGTATTTCTTCTTTGCCTGCTATCTCCATTATATTATCTATCCAATTTGCGAAAAATAATTCGTTCCAAAATTCTTTACTAATAGTTGAACCATTAAATATTTTATCTTTAATCAACTGATGTTTAACTAAAATAGTATGATTAACAAAAACAGTTGGTTTTTGAATACTTTTTAAATCAGTTTTCCCTTTCGAGAATCCCGCAAAATTAATATCACCTGATATTATTCCCGCAACCGCACTTTCCCCCAAAATCATCCCTTGGTTTATCAGCTTTTTAAAAGGTTCTTCTACATTTACAAAACCGCGGTCGTGCATAAATTTCACCCAAAAACGGCTGTATAATAAATGACCGGTGGCGTGTTCGCTTCCACCTATATATAAATCCACGTCTTTCCAATAGTTTAATGCTTCTTTTGAGGCAAAAACTTCGTTGCGCTTGGCATCTTCCATATATCTAAAAAAGTACCAACTACTTCCCGCCCAACCTGGCATGGTATTCAACTCTAAAGGAAAAACTGTTTTGTGATCTATCAACTCGCAACTAACAACCGACAACTTTTCAGAGTCCCAAGCCCAATCATCTGCGCGGCCCAAAGGTGGTTCGCCTTCTTCGGTTGGCAAATATTTTTCTACTTCGGGAAGTCGCAACGGCAAACAATCGGTTGGAATAACTTGTGGCATTCCGTCTTTGTAATAAATTGGGAATGGCTCGCCCCAGTATCGTTGTCGGCTAAAAACAGCATCGCGCAAACGGTAGTTTATTTTACCTTCACCAATGCCTTTTTCTTCTAAAGCATTGATAATTTTTTCGGCGGCGTCTTTATATTTTAAATCGTTTAAGAAATCACTGTTTGTAATAACTGAATTTTCTTTATCGGAATAAGCTTCTTCAGAAATATCTACTCCTTTAAATATGTTCGGAATTTCTAAATTGAAATGTTTTGCAAAATCATAATCGCGTTGATCGCCACATGGAACACTCATTACAGCACCCGTTCCGTAGCCTGCCAACACATAATCGCCAATCCAAATTGGTAGTTTTTTTCCTGAAAAAGGATGCTCGGCATACGCGCCTGTAAAAACACCAGAAATAGTTTTTACATCTGCCATTCGTTCGCGTTCGCTTCTTTTTGCAGTTGCTTCAATATAATTTTCAACGGCTTCTTTTTGTTCAGCAGTCGTTATTTTTGAAACCAAATCGTGCTCAGGCGCCAAAACCATAAAGCTTACTCCAAAAATTGTATCAGGACGCGTAGTAAATACATCTATTTTTTCATCGTGATCTTTAACATTAAAAGTCTCACTCACTCCTTTGCTACGTCCAATCCAATTGGTTTGCGAATCTTTTAGCGGTTGCGGCCAATCTATTTTGTCCAATCCATTAAGCAAACGTTGGGCGTAGGCGGTGATGCGCATACTCCATTGTTTCATTTTTTTACGAACAACGGGATAACCACCACGTTCGGAAACGCCGTTTACTATTTCGTCATTCGCTAAAACGGTACCCAATTGTGGGCACCAGTTAACCTCTGTTTCAGCTAAATAGGTTAATCTGTATTTTAAAAGAATTTCTTGTTTTTTTATTTCAGAGAAACCGAGCCAGTCTGCGGCAATAAACCGTTCAATTCCTTCATCGCAAACTGCATTTACTTTTACATTTCCTTCCGAAGAAAAAATAATTCGCAATTCTTTAATAGCGCATGCTTTGTCTAAATCTGCATCGTACCAACTGTCAAAAAGTTGCAGAAATATCCACTGTGTCCATTTGTAATATTCTGGATTGCTGGTTCGCACTTCGCGATTCCAATCGAATGAAAACCCGATTCTGTCCAACTGTTTGCGGTAGCCTTCAATTTCAGTTCCACTTTTATCTACGCCTCCTTCAATATTTACTTTTGTAGTTTCGGCAGGGTGTTGCCCGGTTTGTATGGCATATTGCTCTGCTGGAAGCCCAAAAGAATCGTACCCCATTGGGTGCAAAACGTTGAAACCTTGGTGGCGCTTAAAACGTGCATAAACATCACTGGCAATATAACCCAGCGGATGCCCAACGTGCAAGCCTGCACCAGACGGGTAAGGGAACATATCCAAAACATAATATTTTGGCTTGTCGCTATTATTTTCAGCTTTAAAAGTTTGGTTTTTGGCCCAATGTTTTTGCCACTTTTGTTCTATTTCGTTGAAGTGATATTTACTCATTATTTGCTTTTCTTGGAAACGGCAAATTTAGGGCTATTGTACGAAATCTAAAACTTTAAACGTTGTTTAGTGCAAGATGCAAAATTACTTGTATTTTTACGGCAAAATTCAGCAAACCCTATGAGTGCTTCTTTTGAAAAATATCAAAAACGCAGGTTAATCTCATCCTACTTTTCAGTAGTTATTAGTATTTCACTTGTCCTTTTTCTGTTAGGATTATTGGGCTTATTGGTTTTGAACTCGAAAAAAGTAGCTGATTATTTTAAGGAGCAAATTGCAATTACCGTTTTCTTGAAAGATAGCGCGAAAGAAGTTGAAATAACACAACTAAAACAAAGTTTAGCATTAGCAGAATATACTAAAAGTGCAACATTTGTTTCAAAAGATGACGCTGCAAAGGATCATCAAGAAACTTTAGGTGAAAATTTTATTGAATATTTGGGTGAAAATCCACTTCAAAATAGCATCGACGTTTATATTTTGGCAGATTACGTTACACCACAAAAAATGGAAGAAATAACCAACGAGCTAAAAAGCAAAGGTTTTGTAGACGATGTAATTTATGACAAACCTTTAATTGCACAGCTTACTGAAAACGTAAAACGCATCAGTTTTTGGGTTTTGGTTATTAGCGGGATTTTTACATTTATTGCCGTATTGCTTATAAACAGTAGCATCCGACTCTCTATTTACGCAAAGCGATTTACTATAAAAACAATGCAAATGGTGGGTGCTACCAAAAAATTTATACGCAGACCCTTTGTTTGGAAAAGTGTTAGATTAGGTATTATAGGCGCAATTGTGGCAATGATTGGGATGGGAGTTGTGCTATATTATCTAAACCAAAGTTTCCCACAACTACAATTATTAAGCGATCCGGCAATCTTATCGGCATTATTTATTTTCATCTTTTTGATGGGGGTTTTAATAACTTGGATAAGTACTTTTGTAGCAACACAACGGTTTTTAAATTTAAGAACAGACGATTTATATTATTAGATTTTAGATTTCAAAAATAATAAACGATAAACCACAAACCTTTAGTTATGGGAGAACAAAAACGAAAAGAAGATTTTAAACCAATATTTGTTTTTGAAAGAAAAAACTACAAATTCATGCTAATTGGCGTGATGTTTATTGCACTTGGATTTATACTTATGACTGGTGGTGGAAGCGATGACCCAAACGTTTTTAACCCAGAAATATACAATTGGAGAAGAATCCGCCTAGCCCCAGCAATGGTACTTCTAGGATTTGCGATTGAAGTTTACGCCATTTTATTGAAACCCGACAATAAAGAAGAAAATTAGTGGATTATCTAGACGCCATTATCCTTGGAGTTATTCAAGGTTTTACCGAATTTTTACCCGTTTCTTCCAGTGGTCATCTTGAACTTGGAAAAGCAATTTTAGGAGATACTTCTGTTCGAGAAGAAAGTTTACTTTTTACCGTAATACTTCACTTTGCTACCGCTCTAAGTACATTGGTAGTTTTCAGAAAAGATATTATTCAAATATTTGGCGGACTCTTAAAGTTTCAATGGAATGAGGAGACCCAATTTGCTTTCAAAATTATAGTCTCAATGATTCCAGCCGTAATAATCGGTTTGCTTTTTGAAAAAGAATTAGAATCATTTTTTGGCGGAAGCATCGCTTTTGTTGGTGCTATGCTTATTGTAACCGCTGTATTATTATGGCTGGCAGACCGTTCAAAAAATACGGGGAAACCAGTAACTATAAAAGATTCAATTATTATAGGTATTGCACAAGCAATAGCCATGTTACCTGGAATTTCTAGAAGTGGAGCCACAATATCTACAAGTGTTTTATTAGGAAATGATAAAACAAAAGCAGCTAGATTTTCATTTTTAATGGTTGTACCATTAATCTTCGGAAAAATAGCTAAAGATCTTTTTAGTGGCGAAATTTCTACCCACAATACAAATTTAGGCGTAATGGGCGTGGGCTTCGTAGTTGCGTTTATCTGTGGATTAATAGCCTGTACTTGGATGATTTCATTAGTTAAAAAGAGTAAACTCCGTTATTTTTCAATCTATTGTGTAATCGTTGGTGTTATTGCAATAATTACAAGCTTTTACATATAATGACAGCGGAAGACTACAAAGAAGGCCAAGTAATTTTAATAGATAAACCTTTGGAATGGACTTCGTTTCAAGCGGTTAATAAAGTCCGTTGGTTAATTAGAAAAGCTTTTGATATTAAAAAAATTAAAGTTGGCCACGCTGGCACTTTAGATCCTTTGGCAACTGGACTTTTAATCATTTGCTCGGGTAAATTCACAAAAAGAATAGATACTTTTCAAGCGCAGGAAAAGGAATATACAGGCACTTTTACTTTGGGTGCAACTACTCCAAGTTATGATCTTGAAACTGAAATTGACCAAACTTTTGATATTAAAAAAATTACTTCAGAAGAAATAAACGAAGCCCCAAAACAATTTTTAGGAGAAATAAAACAACAACCACCTGTTTTTTCAGCTTTAAAAAAAGAAGGAAAACGATTGTATGAATATGCACGTGCTGGTGAAGAAGTAGAAATTCCTTTTAGAACAATTACCATTTCAGAATTTGAAATTACGAAGATTGATTTGCCAAACATTGACTTTAGAGTTGTTTGCAGTAAAGGCACATACATTCGTTCTTTAGCAAACGATTTTGGAAAAGCTTTGAACAACGGCGCGCACCTTTCGGCTTTACGAAGAACCAAAATTGGGGACTATTCAGTTAAAAATGCAATAGGCATTGAAGCCTTTGAAGCATCCTTGCCAAGTTAAATTATCGCAAATAATGTCTTAATTTTCAACCATTTTGTGGAATTTTGCGCAAAATTTCGGTACTTGCAATCATGAATTTCAATTATTCATATAGAGCTTTTCTTATTACTTCACTACTTACGGGTTGTTTAGTGCTATTTCTTTTCAGTACTAAACTTTCAAAAGAGAAAACAGAAAGCGAAGTTGAAACTTATGATGTTGTTGTAACGTCAGAAGAGCTATTACCCGAAGATTTAGAAATTGCTTCATTAACGCCCCAAGTTATTAAAGTTGAAACCAACCGTGCCTACAATGAAGCAGAGAAATTTATTACCTCAGAAGAAAACTACAATCAGAAATTAACCGAAACCACTGAAGGTAAGTTTCAAGAGATGAATGACGCTATAGAGAATTCAAAAAATAGCGAAAATGGCAAAGGCACTTCAGTTATTACCAAACCTATAAAGGAGAAAAAAACAAAATTTTCTAACAGCGATAATAGTAACCAAGGTGAAGCTGTAGTTAAAAGCGGCAACCGAAATACAACAATTAGCTATCAATTAGTAAACCGAAAAGATTTAGATTTACCCAATCCTGTGTATACTTGTTATGGTTTTGGAAAGGTTGTTATCAATATAGAAGTGAATAATTTAGGAAAGGTTGTGAAAAATTCTTACAACAAAACAGTTTCCACTACATCTAACAATTGTTTAATAGATGCTGCTTTGGAATATGCTGAAAAAGCTCGTTTTAATACCGATGCTTCTAAAGAAAAGCAATTGGGAACTATTACGTTTAACTTTCCTGGGCAACAGTAAAAAAGTCTTCAGTAGCCCCGTAAAAAATAAACTTATGAGTTCAGAAAAAATACGTTGTACTTGGTGTGGAACCGATCCGCTATATATGAAATATCATGATGAAGAATGGGGGTCGCCAGTTAAAGATGATGAAACTCTATTTGAATTTCTGCTTTTGGAAACTTTTCAAGCTGGTTTAAGTTGGATTACCATTCTTCGAAAGCGTGAAAATTTTAGAGCTGCTTTTGATAATTTCGACTATAAAAAAATTGCACAATACGAGCAATCAAAAATTGACTCGTTACTTCAAGATGAAGGGATAATTCGTAATAAATTGAAGGTAAATTCAGCAGTTACCAATGCGAAACTCTTTATGGAAATTCAGAAGGAATTTGGCAGTTTTAGTAATTATCTCTGGGGTTTTGTGAACCACAAACCCATTAAAAATGTCTGGAAAAAATACACAGATGCACCCGCAAATACAACAGAAAGTGATGCGTTAAGCAAAGATTTAAAAAAACGCGGATTCAAATTTGTGGGTAGTACTGTTATGTATGCAACCATGCAGGCTACTGGAATGGTAAACGATCACATTGAAGATTGCTTTCGCTATAATCAAGTGTGATCGTTTTCAATTATAATTTTTCAGAATACTTTTCTGAATTTTCAATAGTAATTATTATCTAAATACCTTCTTGGTCAATACAGTATCGTCAATAAGCGCTTTTAGAATATAAATTCCAGATTTTAAATTTGAAATATCTATTTTAGTTTCTTTCGTTTCTAAAACAGGATTACCTGTAAAATCATATACTTTTATTATAAAGTCTTGCTGTAGGTGTTCAAAATTTTCTACTGGTTTTGAAACATCACCTTCAATAGTATTTATTGTGTAAACGTAGTTTGGATTGCTTACAAAATTATATCTTCTTTGCGCTATTCCTGCACGTGGCGATGCAGAAATAGAAACAATACTTGTGCCACATGCATTTGTAGCAGTAATATCATATTGTACCGACCAATCTGTGCTTCCATCCCTTGGGCCACGAGCTACACATTCAAAACCAGTACAATTGTTTGCTGTAGGGCTAGGATTGCCCGCAGTACCCGTAACAACCCAAGATGGATCTGGCGATATTCCTTGTAAGGAAATATTAGAACCATTTGGCCCTACCAAAATTATTGTAAGCCGTCCTGATGCGGGATCCCATTCAGTATCAAAATTGAAATTTGGTTTACCGCCCCAAACCTGCTTGGTTAGGGTAACCGTTCTTCCATCACATTCCACTAGTGTGATTTGTGCTGAAAGCGTTACAAGGCCACTATACGAAGTATTTAATGAAAATTGTATTTGGTTGGTTCCTTGACCTTGAAAAGTACCCGCATTTGTTGGAGATATTGACCATACAATAGTTGCATCGTTTGAAACTGGGACTGAATATATTCCGGTTGTACAAATATTACTTGACCCTATTATATCAGTATACTCACTCCATTTAGGTTTTCGGGAATCCAAGATTTCACTACCTAAATTAACCGATTAATAATCAATCATTTAGCGTTATTTTTCTTGGTGTTGT